>Ga0123519_10003371_pt1 | contig 26467 bp, 30 predicted proteins | sample YelNatPaOPRAMG02_FD_87396 | JGI IMG/M metagenome (GOLD analysis project Ga0123519, IMG submission 87396) | Hot spring microbial communities from Yellowstone National Park - Yellowstone National Park OP-RAMG-02 (version 2) | ecosystem: Environmental > Aquatic > Thermal springs > Hot (42-90C) ...
AAGAATGACTTGCTGCCTTCTCTTATGCAAGAAGAATACCATCCTTAATTACGGCAGACAAGGATGTTTTATCAAACAATTAGATGAGAAAAATCTGATAACGATTGTGATATACTGATCTTTTTTTATGCAGTGTGGCTAAAAATTACTCAGCTCGATTCCCCCGGATCACCGCCGCCGCATCCCCCTTGCGTACAAGACCCCCTCGCTTGACTCGAGCGAAAATGCCGTGGCCTGGCATGATGCACTCGCCGATGCGGTGGTATATGGCGCACCGGGTATGGCATTCCTTGCCGATCTGGGTCACCTCGAGCAACACCGAATCGCCCACGGAGATATGATCGCCTATGGCCACGGCGTCCAGGTCCAGCCCCTGAGTGGTGAGATTTTCCGCGAAACTTCCGGGGCCGACATCCAGACCTTTTCCCTTCATGGAATCGATGAGCTCCTGAGAAAGGAGGGATATCTGGCGATGCCAAGGGCCGCCGTGGGCGTCGCCATCTAGTCCGTAATCTTCTAAAACAACTGCCGACTGCACCTCGGTCTTGGGAACGCCTTTCTTTTTGCTCACGCACACTGCCACAATAGAGCCGGCTGGGGCGGTACGATTGGTCTGTGCGTGATCGTCGCTGTCCTGCACCACTAGTCCTCCTCCTCTGCGCGTTTTCCCGAGGCCTCGATAATCTTTTCCGAAATGTTAGCAGGAACCTCCTCGTAATGAGAGAATTCCATGGAGAACAAGCCTCGTCCGGAGGTGATGGACGTGAGGTCGGAGGCGTACTTGAGCACCTCGGCCATGGGCACTTGCGCCTTGATTACTTGATTGCCGCCGCGTGCATCCATGCCGCTGATTCTGCCGCGTCGAGAATTGAGGTCGCCCATGACGTCGCCCATGCAATCTTCGGGGACGATGACCTCGAGATTCATGATAGGCTCGAGTAGGACGGGATTGGCCTGCAGCACGCCTTTCTTGAAGCCCTTTGACGCGGCGATCTTGAACGCCTGCTCAGAAGAATCTACATCGTGGTATTTGCCGTCAAACACGGTGACTCTGACGTCGATCACCGGATATCCGGCCAGCGCGCCGCCGGCCATGGCCTCTACCACGCCCTTCTCCACGGCAGGAATATATTGCCGAGGGATGACGCCGCCCACGATCTTATCCACAAATTCGAACCCCTGGCCGCGGGGCAACGGCTCCAACTCGAGCCACGCCACCGCGAATTGCCCGCGGCCCCCCGTCTGTTTCTTCAGTTTTCCTTCGACCTTGGCTTTACCTCGAATGGTTTCCTTATAAGGGACCTTTGGGGTCTTGAGGTTTACGTCCACGCCGAATTTTCTTTTGAGTTTCTCCACGATGACTTCTATATGCACCTGGCCATTGCCAGAGATGAGGAATTCGTTGGTCTGCGGATCGCGCGTCACCGAAAGGGTAGGGTCTTCTTCTGCAAGGCGCGCAAGGCTCTGGGTGATCTTTTCCTCGTCTCCTTTGGCCTTGGGCTCGATGGCAAACGAGATGACCGCCTGGGGAAGCGCGACGGGCTCGAATACTATGGGCGACCGTTCATCGCAGAGGGTATCGCCGGTCAGAGTTTCCTTCAATTTGGCTACCGCGACGATATCGCCGGCCTGGCACGCTTCAATAGCCTTCTGCTGCTTGCCTTGGATGACGAGCAATTGGCCGAAGCGTTCCTTTGTACCTCGAGAGGCATTGAAAAAGTTTGAATCAGCGGAGAGTTTGCCGGAAAAGACCCGGAAAATAGACAGCCGCCCTGCATAGGGGTCCGCGACCGTCTTGAATACATAGGCGCTGAAAGGCGCGTCCGGACTCGGTTCCCGCTCTTGCTGTTCGCCGGACGGAGAAAGACCCTTCACCGGCGGCATGTCAGCAGGGGAGGGGCCCGCGTCGATGATCATATCGAGAATAGGCTGTATAGCCTTGTTCGCGGCGCCGCTGCACGCCAATACCGGCAGAAACATCCGCTGCAACATGCCTGTCCGCAGGGCATTGGCCAGGTCCTCGGCCCCGAGTTCCTCGCCTTCGAGATACCGTTCCATCAGCCGATCATCAACCTCTGCGAGGTCTTCGATGAGAACCTCGCGGCGGCTGTTTACCTCTTCCATGAGGTCCGATGGGATATCCGCCTTGGCCTGAGATCGGCCGTCCCCATCGAATTTCTGGGCCTTCAGCGACAGCAAATCGACGACGCCGGAGAAATTGGCTTCTTTGCCTATGGGGACTTGGAGCACCACAGGTTTGACCCTGAGCATTTCTTTCGCATCAGCGATGACCTTATCGAAATCCGCTCGTTCTCGATCCATCTTTGTCACCACGAGCATACGCGGCATGCCATTTTCTTCGATCGCGTTCCACACCTTTTCGGTCAATGGCTTGATAGAATCTACCGCATCCACCACAAGAATGGCCATGTCTGCGGCCCGCAGCGCTGCATATACCTCGGCTGAAAAATTGGGGTCTCCGGGCGTATCCAGTATGGTGATCTTCTTTTTCTTCCACTCCACACTGAAAAGACTCATACTTATGGTGATCGCCCGCTTCATCTCTTCCGGCTCGAAGTCTAGGTTCGAGGTTCCATCAGTTACTTTGCCCAGCCGGTCCACAGCGCCGGCGTCAAAGAGCATGGCCTCGCACAAAGTCGTTTTTCCGGAGCCTGCGTGTGAAACGACCGCCACATTCCGTACGTCCTCAATCTTGTACAGCTTCATTGCACTACCTCGTGGAGCGGGCTCGCGGGAAATCCGGCGCCCAATTGGTTGTTCATAAAAGTACTAGTTAAACACGATTCGCGTTTCGTGGTCAAGACTTAAAACCGCGGGACAGGCAACTCCGCGCGGTTGACCTTCGCGCGAGAACGGCCTGGCAAATCTGGGCCAATTCCACGGGGTCCAGCTCATCCATGCAGCGCCGGTTGTCGCAAGAGCGTTTGCGACATCCCAGACAGGGCAGGCCTTCCCTCCTCACTACCTCATGGCCTTCCCCGTATGGCCCGACTTTCGCGGGATCAGTCGGCCCGAACAACGCGACCACAGGCGTATCCAGGAACGCGGCAATGTGCATAGGCCCTGAGTCCACGCCAAGATAAAGGTCAGAGAGTTCCAACAGTGCAGCCGACTCGCTGAGACTCAATTCGCCTGCCGTGATCAACAAGTCCGTATGGGCGGCAGCGCGTATTGCGTCGAGGTAAGGTCGATCGCTGGCTGCGCCTCCCAAGACAATGTGCATCCCAGAGCGCTCTCTTAACTGTCCACACACTTTCGCCCATGCATCCACGTTCCACAATTTCGTGGCCCACCTCGCGCATGGGTTCACATACACCAGCCTTGCGCCCCCCGCGACGCCGCGCTCCGCCAGGAAACTTTGTACGCGCTGGCGCTGCTGATCCCCCACCACCACCCGGAAGTCTTCCGGCTTGGGCTCGACGCCAAGGTAGCGCGCGTACTCGAGATTCTTATCGACTGCATGAACGGCAGCCTCGGAGCACTGGACGAGTTCGTGCTGAAACCAGGTGTTAAGCTCCTTTGCATCCGAGAAGCCAATCCTGCGCGCCCCTCTGCATGCGAGGCCGAAGAGCCCACTGCGAAAAGAGGCATGAAGATCCAAGGCGAGGTCAAAGGGCGAGCGGTGAAATCTCCGGCGCAGGTCCCTGATGGAGGCTGCAGTGGCAAGGGCGGCCTTTCGATACGCGCCTCTTTGCGCCGCAGGGTCGCTTGTCGATGGTATCGCTATGGGGATCAATTCATCTATGGTTGGATCGTTTTCCAATATGCCGGCAAAGGAGCTCTGCACTATCCAGGCCACGTAACACTGCGGATAGCCGCGTTTGATCGCGTGGACAACGGGCAGCGCGTGCACCACATCACCCAGGGAGCTTGGTTTGATGATAAGGACGCGCTTGTGGTTGAGATCCATTGCCCTGGGGTCGCTATCTCCGCTCTCTGCCTTGTCTCTGAGGTCGGCGATCGCGCTGGCCTTCCCCGCGCTCCTGGGTTCGCTGCGGCCTCGGCGGCCTTCTGATGTCTTCAACCGCGACGCCGAGATGTCCCCCAGGGACAAGCACGGTGGTGATCTCTCCATTGTTCATGGTGGATAAGGTCACTTGACTCGCCCGGGAGAAGTCTTCCACCAGCTTTTTGAAGCCGCTGACACGGAAACCCGTTTCTCCGCCGTACTCGATAATGACGTCGCCCACTACTACGCCAGCCTTGTCCGCGATGCCGCCTTTTTCGATGTCAACGACCCGCACGCCCGGCGATGTCTCCAGCTCGCCGAGCCGAGCCAAGATCAGTCTCGCGCTCTGCACATCCCCGATTTTGCGAAACAGCGCCAGAGCCTCAGTGTAGAGTTCCTTACTCTTGTAAATCCTGTTGCGCTCCGCATATATGCCTGCCAACGTGGCTTTGACGCGGGCGATCCACATGGGATCGTCGCGCTGCTCATAAATCTTCAGCGCCCGTTCGAGGTCTTCCACGGCAGCGTCCCATTGCTGCTGCTGCGCTGCATACATGGCCTGCCGGAAAAGGATGATCGCGTCGCCGTCGCTTGGGGGGAACGCCGAGTCTTCTGCGGCGCGCTCAGAAGAGCTGGACGCGTCCTTCTTTTTGGCGGTCACAGGAATTTGTTCGTCTTTGTCTTCCAAGACAACCCGAAACCCGAGATTCCAGAAACTCATTTCAGGTCCCGAGAACCCCCTGAATGCGCATCTCCCGTCGGCCGGACTGGCGAACCAATTGCCGCCTTTGTTCACATGGGACACCCCTTTAGGCGGCCCCTTGGGGTCTTCCAATGGGGAGTTTTCGAAATAGTTCCTGTCGTAATAGTCCTCCACCCATTCCATGACGTTGCCTGCCATGTCATGGAGGCCATAGCCATTGGGTTTATAGCTCCCTACGGGGGACACATACTGGTACCCGTCGTCAACGGTGGCGAGATTGCCCGGGAGTTTCGGATTGCCGTCGCCGAAGTTGCAGTCCGAGTCCCCTGGCAGGCGATTCCCCCAAGGGTACCGCGCCCATGCGGCGCCGCCGCGACAGGCCTTCTCCCACTCGGCCTCGGTGGGGAGTCGATAGACCCTTTTCTCTTTTCGGCTTAACCAGCGGCAGAATGCCTTGGCGTCATTCCAGGACACAAATACCACTGGCTGGTCGTCGGCGATCTTCCAAGGAACAGAGTCCCATTTCATGCCTTTTTGTGCGACCCAGCGCTCTTCCTTATTGCTCCATATCATGCCGCCGTCGCCTTTTTCAGCATCTGTCTTGTACTGGGTCTCCTTCACAAACTGTCGGAACTGGCCAACCGTGACCTCGGTGACTCCCATATAAAAGGATCGAGTGATCAATACAGGATGCAGAGGCAGTTCGTCCTCGAACCATTGTTTATGACCAGCGCGCCAGGTCTTCTTGAAGGTCAACCTGAGCCAATCCATCTCCTGCTTGAGGCTGCCCATCATAAATTCGCCCGCGGGAATTCGTACAAATGTCATGCCTATACTATTGGTGTACGTCTTCCGTTCTGGATACGCGTCCAGCGCGGCTTTCAGGCCGCTCAACGCCGAGAGCCATTCCATACAGTCGCTACGCGCATCGCCGGCCTTGTCACAGTCGCGCATGGCCTTGCCGATTATTTCAGACGCCTTCCCCGCATCTCCCCGCGATAAAAATTCCCCTGCCCATTTCACTGATTCCTGCGGGGTCAGGACGTCTGGCGACGCCTGGACGCGCAACCCATCCTCTTTTTTGGGCGAGGCGGCTTGGGCTATCATCCCAGTCGCGGCGGTGGGAGAGGAGGCGGTTGTATCTATGACGGGCTTCTGCTGAGCGCCTTGGACTACGTCCTTGAGGGAGGAGCCGAACGCTGCGCGGTTTTCGTCTGCCCACGCACCTGCGCCGCCGGCGAGCCCGCTCAGACATATCAGACCAGCGAAAAACGCAGCCACGGCGGCGAAAAATGTGAGGTCATACCCTGAGAGTCGGTGGGCGCGACAGAGGTCTTGAATCGAGCGAGAAGGGGCCTTGTGCAAAGGGAAATTTTTTTTCATAAAAAATTCCTTGACAAAGTTTCAAATCCAGAGAATCCTATCAGACCAAGCGTGTGAGTCAAGCCCCTGCGCTGGTCGGGAGCGACGAGCCCCATGCGGGGTGACCTGAGTAGAAAAAACGTTGACAATCTGATTTGGTCGTGGTAGGGCTATTACATACGCAATTAAAAGTCTTGGTTGCATTGTAATAAGGTTGAGAACGGGTTAGAACGTCTCGTATTTAAAGAGGAGGTAAGGAACTACATGAAGAGAATTGCATTGACAGTTGCGGTCATTGGTATGGTTATGTTGTTTGCGTCATTCGCCATGGCCAAGTACGCATGGGCGCCCTATGCGACATGGGGCGGATGGGCATCCAGCAGCGGCTCATCCAGTGGATGGTTCGGGAGCTCCTCCAGCAGCGGCTATTGGCCAGCAAGCTCCTCCAGCAGCGGTTACACCTATCGAGTTGCGCCGGCGTCATCGAGCAGCAGCAGCGGTTACGCATACTGGTGCGTACCGGCATCATCGAGCAGCAGCAGCGGTTACGCATACTGCTGTGTGCCGGCGTCATCAAGCAGCAGCAGCGGTTACTACTGGCCTGCAAGCTCCTCGAGCAGCGGCTATTGGCCCGCAAGCAGCTCATCCAGCGGCTGGTTCCGTTAAGATTTAGACAGCACGCTCTTACTAAAGATTCTGTATAGAGGCGAGGCGATCACCTGTGGGGATCGCCTCGCGCCTTTAGAGGGTCGATTCATACCTTTGAAAAAGACGCATTTTCCCATCTGTTCCGCCATGCTTGCAGCCATGCTGTTGCTGGCTCTCGGTTGCCAGAAGGAGACCGCGCTGCCTGAGCGCGACCCCAACGCGGCCAAGCTCGCCGGCGTGTGGATGCTCACGGCTCGAGTGGCTGACGATCATGAACAGCCCGCAGATCAACGCATCCTAAAGATCACGTTCACCGAACAAGGCGCGTTTCAGGCTGAATATCGCGGGGATGCACAGCAGAAATGGATCCAGCCTGGGAAAGGGGTCTTTACCTTTTCTCCGCCTCTTCTGACGCTGTACTGGGATTCCGGCGCGGTAACCACGTTGTCAGTTCAGCAGCCTACGCCAGACCGTATTGTCCTCCATCACGGCCGCAATCTCGTCCCCTTGAAAGACCAAGAACCGGATGAGATCTACCAGCGCCAAAGCATTGCCAAAGGACCGACAAAATCCTCAAACCAATGAGAGCGACCAGAACGCCCGGACGGCATCGAGGCGATGAGGTTTTACGTGCGCCTTGCCTAGATCCTTGCGCGTCCACAAAGACCCAAAACGTCTAAAAGGGGAATTGACTCTGAGCCCGTCATGTTATAATGACCAGATGACGGAGCGAGAGCCATGCTGCGACGAGTCTTCCGTGAGCGGGTTCTTCCCTGCGTCATCGCTTATGCTCTGTAAGACAAAGTCGATGAAAAGCCGGCTGAGAATGGAGCGTTTCATCGCGTTATCCGATACATGGCTCGCCTTCATTCACCCGCATGTTCGGGTGAATTGGTCGCACGCACAGGGGTTCTCCGATGACAACCGAACGAATAGCAGATTGGAGGGGCTTCCGCCTCGGGACCGTCGCAGCATTGAGGAAGGTGTGCAAGGACTTGGCGTCGAGAATCACTCGACGCTTCTCCGAGGAGGAGAGGGAAGACCACATCAAATGGTACTCAGGGACATGGTGCATCGAAGGCTGCCCCAATTGCCCCTGCCGGATCGAATACGTTTCCTTTGTGGGGGCTTATGACGCCAAGAACGACAGGTGGCTCTCCTTCCACACAGATGATGTGTGTCCTTTCTGCGGGACGCATCTCATCAATGCATGTCTGGCTCCGGAGCCGGAAAAATTGCTGTCAGAACTAAGAAAGCGACCCGAAGAGTCTTCCAAGGGTTCAGGGCAAAACTCATCAAGTGAAAAAGCCCTCACTTGATTGCCGTATCAAAGGAGGGCATTCTCCGGTTTTGCGTGGGACCTCTCAGGCTGGCCGAAGCTCGGCGATTCCTGGGATGTTGATGATGTGCAGTCCGCCTTGCTTCTGTATGATAAGCTCCAGCGTGTCGTTTCTCACGCCGAGGGCAAGCGTCCCTTTTGCGCTGCCGCCCTCCATGCCTGTCATCTCCCGCAGCAACTCCAGCCCACGAGCGATGAAGTGTGGAGGCGCCGCAGGCAAGGTGTAGGCGCTGTCTCCATACACCGTCGCTCCTTGATCTTTATCAATGGTGATTCTCACCGCCCGCTCCCCAATTGCCTCGAGGAGATAGAGGGCCAGCAGCTTTAATGGGGCCTCGTCTGAATCTGTGCCAGGCTCCTCGTTCCACCCGGCTTGCTTCCATTTTTCCAGAGCCTCGCGAGGCTTGAGGTCGAGCTGGCAATCAATCTGCTCCTGAAGCCTTTTGTGGGGGCTTTCCGCATCGATCATTTTGACCCCTCCTTTCTTTCAGACAGGGCAGGCGCTAGTGACACGTTGCACATGATGTTGCCGAACATCCGCTGCAACTTGACTTGCCGGTTCCGGACGTCTTGAAATCCCCGGCCCCGCTCTTGAAATTGCAGCATGATATCATTCGTTCGACTGAGCCGCCGCACACGGGGCACACTACCTGGTCGTCGCCAAACACAAGCTTTTCAAACGTATCGTCACACTTCGGACAGTGATATTCGTAAATGGGCATTCAGCGCTACTCCTCCATGATGTTTTCCATATAGATGCTCCCATCGGGGAAAAGATGCAAGGGATTATGTGACGCGGACGTGACACAATTCGGGCGAATTCATCACAACCGGTCGGAACAAGGATCAATACAAATTCTTATAAACGATTGTCTCGCCGTCCAGAAAGGTGAGCGTGCTCCCGTTCTTTGTTTCCACGTACTTGGCAGGCTTCAGGCGATTTTTCATGGCAATAAGGGTGTCTTTTCTTGCATTATCGGGATCCACCTTCTTCCACGCGAGTTCGCCGTTGTCGTATTGCACTCGGATCGCGCCCTGGGGCGAGACCTCAGTCACCCGCGCAAAACCCGTGTTTGCGAGTCTTCCTCCACATCCTGCCGCGCAAAGGAACAGGATAGTGGCGGCGACGATGCGTATCGAGGAGCGTTTCCTCATAATCGTTCCAGCAATGACGGTTAGATTTCTGTCCTTTTTGTCTATCATAACAGTGACATAAAAGTCAACTGAATTGTGATACTGGAGGTATGCCGCAGGTCCATAACTCTTGAATGTCGCTATACCAACGCCCGAAATCTCCGTATTAACGCTGGGCGTATCATCGAGTTCGTGAGTATTTTCGGAAACCGCCATGAAGGTGGCGCCACTCCGACTCTTGTCATTGCGATGGAGCGAGCCTCAAAAGATCGTGAGACGACTCGCGACTGACAAATCTTCGCCTATGGGGGAAGCTACGTCGTAGTGGTTGAAAAAACAGGTCGAAAGGCTCTCGAAATGACATCGTGAAAAGATAGGGGAACGGATGGAATGAGAGTCCGTTCCGCTTATGTGAGTCCTTTCAGCGTCGCAGCCGCTATCGACAACTATCAGTTTGCCTTCGAGGTAGGGGGTGCATGGAGTTCTCGAGCGGCTTGGAAAACGTTATATAGTCACGGACCCACAAATTGTATCGGAGATCGAGAAGGAGACAAGGCATTTTTTTGACGCCGCAGCAATTTTTTGTCACCCTCGATGTTATTTTGCGAATAGTATTACGAGGAATTTTTTTTCTTGGACACGACAGCCAAACGGCTTGTTCGTGTATTCTCAATCACTGACTTGGTGGGTATGCCGATGTCTGCTCGACGTCTGCAAGACATACGCGTATGGGAGGGCCAACAGATGTCATTTTGCTCGAGAGTAGGGGGTGTGTTTCTGGCGGTCTGGCTGTCCTGCTTTTTGTGCCTCCCCGTTGTGGGACGGACGCAAGAATGCCAGACTGGCAAAGACTGGAAGGACATTTATGTTCTTCCCAGCAATCCAAATCCGACTAACAACATCAAGATAACGCTGCAGACAGACAAAGCTCGAGCCCAGCCGGGGCAGCAGATTACGGTCACATTCCAAGCGGATAGAGACTGCTATCTAACGCTCATGGACATGGGTACATCAGGACGGATCATACGGCTGTGGCCAAACCAGTATTCCGGATCGGATAATTTCGTGCGCGCCAATGTTTCCAGAAGCTTTCCTGGACCTGGCGATCCATTTCTGTTCCAGATCGGGGGACCTGACGGGACAGAACGGATCATCGCGTATGCAACCTCGGAGAAGGGAAAGATCCTGACAGAGGAAGAATTTCGCAGCCTCCAGAACTCGGGGTTCAAGGAATTCCTCGGCGGAGCGCTTGATCTTGCCAACCAGTTTGAGAAGGGCTTGACCTCAATTGCGCCGGGCTCTTCATGGGGGACGGCCCAAGTGAATGTGTGTATAGGGTCTGGCAGTCCGGGCCCCCCTCCTTCTGCGTCCGGGCCGTCAAACTATTATGTTCTGGCGCTAGGCGGCAAATATCACAATCTCAAATACACGATGAAGGACGCAAGGAGCTTTGTTGATAGCATGAAGGCTCGGATGGGCATCCCAGAGTCGAATGTTCGACTTGTGCTCGGAATGGATGTCACGTACGAGAATTTCGTCGGGGGCCTCAATTGGCTCGCGTCCCGTACCCAGCCTCAGGACACCGCGGTCATCTACTTTAGTGGCCATGGGACGCAAATACCGGATCAGCCTCCCTTAGACGAGGAGGACGGTAGAGACGAGGCTTTTGTCTTTTCCACCAAAGGGTCGAGAAGTGTTGATTGGCGCACGGCCTTAAGAGAGAAGCTCATTATGGTGGACGATGAATTTAATGCGCTGGTGAAAAAGATCCCAGCGCGCAAAAAAATCGTCGTGGTGGACGCATGTCATAGCGGCACCATTGATAAGGCGATGGATGCAGACGATGATAATTTCGTCATCAAGTACTTCCCATTGCTCGATCCCGATACCGGCAAGGAGCTCCCTCCCGTCATGATCAAATCAGCGGCGCCTAATTACGGCAATGATAACGAGGCGCTCCTGGCGGCCTGCCTGGATAACGAATACTCGATAGAGTCTCCGGGGCTCAGAGGAGGGGTGTTTACTCACTATCTACTCAAGTTTGTGAACCAAGGCGCGCCGGACCTTGAGAAGGCATTTGAAAAGGCCAAAGAGGCGACCATCAAATACGTCCGAGAAAACAGAAAACCGGGAGATAGGGTGAAGTCACAAACGCCGTCTTTGACCGATCCACATGGATTGACCAGACAGGTGAAGTTTTCCCGATAATTGGTCTCGAAGAAAGGAGTCAGGGAGATGAATGTCTTGCGAGCGCTTTTGTGCGTTGTCGCCATCTGGATGGCAAGCTGTAACGAAAATCCCAAAGCCGATCTTGGGGAAGAGCCTGTCGCCAAAGACATAGTAGCAGAGGTCCAGAGTATTCAAAACGCGAACACGGATTTTCAGATCACCGTTCGCCCCGAACGTGAGAGCGGGAAATACAAAATTGGCGAGGAGATAGGACTGATATTTACGAGCAACAAGGATGCGTACGTGAATATCATAGACATCGGCGCCAGCGGCAAGGTGCATATGATCTTCCCCAATGCCTGGCACACTTCCAATAAGGTCGAAAAGGGAAAAACCTACCGCATTCCGCCCAAGGATGCCGGCTTCATTTTCCGGGTGACTCCGCCGCCGGGGACTGATTTTGTGAAAGTCATCGCTACTCTTAACAAACCCGATTGCGTGAAGGAAAAGTACCTGGAACCCAAAGGACAGGTCTACGAGATCAAGGAAGCTCTGCTGGCCATCAAAGACATTCAGGCTGAGCTGCAGAAGATTGACGCCAAACAGTGGACAGAGGCTTCTACCCAGATCACCATAGAGGAAGGCAAACAAAGCCAGCCTTCTGAACAGCCGCTCAAGCCTATCGAGGAAACCCGACCTCCAAAACCCCAAGGCCAGCTCAAGTCCCTAGAGTCGCCGGACAGCGGGGCCAAGGACATCGTGGCCGCAGCCCAGAAAATCCGGAATGATACAAAGCCAGTCAATGTCAAACTGTGGATCGAAGCGGACAGGACTTCATTCAAGACAGGGGAAGCCGTGACGTTCCATTTCACGGCCGATCATGACTGCTATGTCACCCTTATAGACATTGGCACAAGCGGCAAGGTACACCAAATCTTTCCCAATAAATGGCAAGAATCCAACAAGGTAGAGAAAGGAAAAACATACGCAATCCCGCCGGCGAAAAGCGACTTCGTCTTCAAAGTGAGCGGCCCCGGGGGAACGGAGTACGTCAAGGCTATTGCGACCCTGAAGCCTATTCAGGCGCTTGGCAAAGCCCAGATGGAGCCCAAGGGCGCGTTCGCTGAGATAAAAGACGCCGGGCTGGTCCTGAAAGACATTGCCATGGAACTCGCCGAACAAGATGTCAGGACATGGGCTGAAGCTGAGGCGTCGTTCAAAATCGTTGCTGTGGAAGGGCCTTTGCCGTCAGTCGCGACCGCGCCGGCAAGACCTTCGGTGGTGAGCCTCTCCACCGACAAGCAGACGTATAAGGTCGGGGAGCCCATATCATTTACGTTTCAGACCGCGCGTGATTGCTACCTTACCCTCATCGATATCGGGAGCAGCGGGAAAGTGCACATTATATTCCCCAATAAATTTAACAGAGACAATGCAATGAAGGCGGGCATCGCGCACAAAATTCCTTCCGCCGAAGGGGGACAGGCCTTGGCGTACAAGATTGTGTCTCCGCCAGGAACGGACACCATCAAAGCTATCTGCACCTTCCAGCCTTGCAAACTCCTTGCGGGGGAGCTTTCGTACGATGATCAGGCTTTTCCTACGCTGGGGACTAAGGAGGAGGTGATCAAGCAGATTCGCGACGCGCTCGCTAAACTGGAGCCCGCCGCTCATGCGGAAACAGAGGTCGCTATCCAGGTCGTCCCTTAGGACGATGAACAAGGCGCCGAACGACAAAGAAAATAAAAAAAAAGAGCGAACAACTTGTCAGATTTTGCCGCCGCTGTCGATGAGTATTAGTGAAGGCGGAAACAAGAGTGGTAAGAGGGCGGAAGACCTCAAAAACCACCTGATTTCAAAAATACAGAGAGCAAAAAAAGGGAGGTGTGGAAAATGAAGAGGTTTTTTCAAATAGTAGGCGTGCTGGCGGCCGCGGTGATATTCGTGGGACTGCTCCTTGGTTCAGTACATGCGGGCGTATGGTTTGTCCATGTGGTTTCCCCGGCTGCGGTGTGTGCGCCGGCGGTATGCACCCCGGCGGTGTGCGTACCTAGCGTCGTGTGCGCTCCCGCTGTCTGCGTTCCTCAGGCTTGCTGCGTGGCCACGCCGGTGCGACCCAGCAACCCCAACAGGATCAGCTTCTGGACAGGCCCTGTCCGTCCCGGCGGCGAGCCCACATACCACGAATACAATACGCAAACCGGCCAGTTCAACCAAATCATTGATGTAGGCCTGAATGCAAGTGGGCAGTCGGCTATTCAGCTTAGCAACACCTCAGGCGGGTGGACGATATTGAAGGAGCGAACTCGCTAGACACAACCCGCGGGGAGGGGAGCCCACGAAGGACCGGTGAACGCTGTTCGCCGGTCCAATTGCGTTGGCAACCCAAGAAAAAGCGACTCATCCCCATAGATAATCGTGATATTATACGTACTGTGAATTATTTTTTCCCGATCATTTTTGCGAGGCCATGAACACCATGAACCTCCAGAAAAGCGTCTTAACCGGAGAAAGCAAGGATGAGCGCGGTTGCAGCGCTCAAGTTGGAAGCGAGGAACATAATCCCGCCCCGGAGCGCTCGAAGGCTGTTTTCTCCATTTCGGAGGCGGCTGGCATAAGATGCAGGGTGTATTGCGACTCTCTTGGAGATCTCCTCTAAAGCGGAGAACAATGACATAGACGCCAGTTGCCCTTTACTCTCACGACGCTCACACGAAGCATTCTACATCGTGCGACGGTCAAGGGCCTCATGAATGCAATAGGCTGAGAAGGAAGGAGGAAGACGACATGAGCATGGCGACACCGCGCATTCTTTTTCCACATACCTTCGTCTATCGTCCGGGATTATGGCGGCGCCTGTCACCCTTTCCCCCCTCGGAAATTCTTCTCTGGTTACTAGGGGTCGCCCTGTTGACGTGCGCGCTCGCCTCGAGCGCCAGGGCCGCTGAAGACTGCTCCAAAGCGAAAGAATTCTACAAGTTAGGCGCAAGCCTGCTTAATTACGAAGAACGCCGCGCAGCGTTCCAAAGGGCGGTGGACCTTTGTCCCTCCTATGCGGAAGCACACAATAACCTTGCTGATGCCCTCGAGAACCTCGCAGCATTGGCGCAGGGGAGGAACTTTGACGAGAAGGGTCTTTCGCAAGGCAACCGGCTCTTGGACCAGGCGGTACAACACTATACCAGAGCCTTGGAATTGAAAGACGATCTTTATCAGTCGCACATCGGACTTGGTGAAATTTACTTAGGGCAGGGCAGGTATCAGCCTGCTCTGGAAGAGTTCAAGAAGGCCCTCGCCATAAGTCCTCTCAACGAACGTGCGGAAGAAGGGTTGAAGGAGGCCCGTAAGAAACTCGCGCGAGACGCCGAGGGGGGATTCCGCAAGTCGGAACAAGTGGTAGCTCGCGCCAAACAATCGCCCACATTGTCGGCTGGGAGGGTTATGGGCGTTGAAAACCACACGGTGCGAGACCGGGAGAGCTTTCACAATATCCTCTTCGCAGGATGGTCGTCGCAGATAGCCCAAGGCGAGCCTATTGAACAGGTGAATGAAATTGGAAAGGCCCTCAGCTCCCCTGAATTGGCGGCGTTCAATTTCGTGATCGAAGGCCATACCAATACAGTGGGTGGGTTTGAGGAAAACATGAAACTCTCGTGGGAACGAGCGCGTTCGGTAAAATCTTATCTCGTCAAGCATTTTGGCATCGCCCCAGAACGACTCGTGGTCCAAGGCTATGGATATACCAGGACCAAGGTAAAACCTGACAACGCGGCCGAGAATAGACGTGTTGAGATCGTCTTTCTCGAGGAAGGTTCGGGGAGGTAACCATGGCGAGTTCGGGGCATCGCAGCTCGTGGTCAAAAAATTGTCCAGCCATTGCAGCCGCTGTTTTTAACGGATGCGCGTGGATAATAATGCTGTTCTCATCCGTGGGCGCAGTCTTGGCCAATCCGCCCTCCGGCGACCTCTATGCAGTGGTGGTAGGGATTACGACGTACAAGGATCCCCAGATCCGTCCGCTCAAGGTTTCAGACAAGGATGCCCGAGATGTCGCCAACTTGGTCGAAGACGTCAAGCATCTTTTCCGAAGCGTCCATTTGACCCTGCTGTTGAACGAGCAGGCGACGAGGGACAGGGTGACAAAGGCCCTCAGAGACGAGTTGAAAGGGGCGCGCAAGGAAGACTATGTCATCATTTATCTCTCGGGTCACGGCGCTGCTGATCCCAACAGGCCTGACGAGTACTACTTCATCACACATGACGCCAAAATGAATAATCTCTACGGCACAGCCGTGTGGATGAACCAGAAGGCATTGTTCAAAGGCATCGATTCAGACAGGGTTCTCCTCATAGCCGACGCATGCCACTCCGGCGGCTTCAGCCCAGGCTTGGACAAGATGGCGGCAAAAGAAGCCGGTGCGTTTTTCTCACTCTTTCAGGGCCTGAAGGGGCGGCTAGCACTTGTTTCCAGCCGTCCGGACGAGACGTCGCTCGAGGACGAACGCCTCGGCAACAGCATTTTTACCCACTTCCTCATCAAAGGACTCAGGGGCGAAGCCGCTCGAGACTCACGGGATGGCAAGATCACGGCGGGACAACTTTACCAGTATGTCTATAAGGCTGTGAGAAAAGCTACCAATGACAGGCAAAGTCCGCAGCTTTACGCGGCCAAAGGAGCGGACGCTGAGACGCCTGTGTTCCGCGTCCCCGTGTATGATCAACCGCTGTCGTTAAAGGTCGAATATGTATGGAAAGATGACCAAGGCCGCATCCAACCACTTACGAGCGACTCTGTCTTGAAATCCGGTCAGAAGTTTGCGGTTCGATTTCGTCCCGAAGCCGATTGCTACGTCTCGATTTTTTGGTGGGATACGGCGGGAAATGTCGGGAGACTCTTTCCGGATGATCGGCTAGTCGATGGCTCTGGCGCAGTCAAAAGAGGAATTGACTACTGGATCCCCACGCAAGAAGATGGCCGGCGCTGGTTTGTGTTGGACAAAAACGTCGGAAAAGAAACGTTCTATTTTTTGGCGAGTCGCGTCTCTAATCCCCGCATACAAAATCTCTATCAAAGGCTCAGGAGCATGAGCAAGGCTGCTCGTGAAGGCGCCTTCGGAAAGCTGGAATCCCGCGAGATAGCCAAGCAGCTCGACCAACTCATGGGCGTGGAACCCGAAACCGTGCCAATGGAGCGGTCCCGTGGGTCTATCGGAGCCGATACACTCTCGGAAGCTATGGAGAACGAGATCAAGGTTTCCGGCGCTGAAGCAGTGTACAGACTCACTTTCACCCACGCCTCGCGATAGCCCCAGAAAAAAGAAAGGCCCGAATGCATGGTAGGAACATTCAGGCCCCTCAACCGCTTAGTATGTCATTAGGTAGGTCTATTGGTATGACAACCCTTCGTCGCAAGGGTTCCAAAAAAAAATTCATTGTGTGGACTGCGCGTCGCCCCTCGCTGTTCGCGAAGCCTGTCAAGAATGGATAATCGGCGTCACCGCAGAGGGCAGCTCGGTGATGTCTTTCAGTACTCGCCGTGGAGCGTACGTTGCCAACTCTTCAGCCGAAAATATGTGATTGGGAATGACAAAGGCATCGATGCCTGAATTATGGGCAGCCTCTATATCCACAGGCGCGTCTCCCACGTAAATGGTGTTTTCTCGAGGAATCCCTGAACGTTCAATGAACGCGTCGAACATCTCTGATGATGGCTTCGCCTTGAAACCGTCCTCGGCGCCAATGATATGCACCAGATGATGATCGAGACCAAAGTGGCTTGCTAGCATTCGGGCGTATTTCCCGCGCTTATTGGTCACAATCCCTTTGACCATGCTGCCGTCCAAACCGCGCAACGCGTCCATGACTCCCGGCAGCAGCTTGGTTTTTTGCAAGAAAATCGTGTCGTAATAATCTCGAAATATCTTTACCCCGTGTTCTGCCTCCTCAGGCCTGAGAAAGGACCGCACAAAATCTTTCAGCGAAATACCGGTTTTCCTGGCCACTTGGTGAACGGACATGGACGGGTAGCCCAGAGTGGAAAACATGTGGTTGAAAGACTCGGTTATGGAATGAATGGAGTCCAAAAGAGTGCCGTCCAAGTCGAAGGTGATCGACTGTATCTGTCGGGTGAGCAATCGAGGGATTTCTTGAAATGAATCGGCTCTTATGGCGGGGACGCCGGTCTTTGCGCAATACAGAAACAAATCCTTGAGGGCCACCACCACGTCTGCGGCTTGGGCTGCGTGGCGGTCTGACTCGCCGTCTCCCACCAAGATGATCCGTCGGTAGGTCTTTCTAAATCGCTCAATGATACCCAGCTTGCACGTCCCGCACCTTCCGCAACTCTCGCGCGCATAAGGACTCTCAATGGCAACTCGCCCCTCCGGGAGAAAAATCAGCCGGTTGGCAAAGATTTCTGGTAAAGCCAGGTTGTGACGCCGAAACAATGTCTCAATCGTGGCGTCAAACCCATCTGAAACGATCTTTACGTCGATCCCCGCTTCTTTGGCCCACCGAAGAAACGCCGGGAAATACGGATCCAACGACGCATGCCGACTGACGAAGCTCTCCAGGTCGGCATGAGACATCCTCATGAGAGGCGCGACAGCCTCGTACACTTCCTTGGATCCAATCTCCCCCCTCATGTAGCGCTTCACGTGAAACCGCCAGTCCGGCGCATGCAAATGCTCCCGAATCAGCCTGTTCACCGTGTCCTTGGTTGAGACTGTCCCATCAAAATCGCATAAAATCAAAATGTTTCGAGTTGAATGCATGTGCTTAACAACTCACATGACTTTAAGAATTTCGTACTCGCGAACGCCATTCGGCGTCTTGACTTCCACAATATCTGACACTTCTTTGCCTATTAATGCCCGTCCCAAAGGCGAACTCACCGAGAGAATGCCCTGACTAATGTCAGCCTCATCTTGACCAAGTAATCGGTACCGCTTGATCTCGTTGGTCTCCAAATCTTCCAATTCTACGGTGGACCCGAAGACGACCCGATCGCTGGTCGGACGCTGACTTAGGTCAATGATCTCGCACGTCGAAAGCCTCTCTTGAAGGTCCCGAATCCTCGCCTCGATCAACGCCTGCTTCTCTTTGGCATACGTATATTCTGCGTTCTCAGAGAGGTCCCCGTGTCCCAAGGCGACCTCAATCTCCTTAATAACCGATGGCCTCTCCACACGTATCATTCGATCGATTTCCTCACTCAGCTTCCGATGACCCTCGACCGATATAGGCCGTTTCGGTTGACTCATAGGGCGTTCCTCCTCTGCTTATCTCAGTTGCACATTTATAATAGTAGCAATTGCACGAGCGATGGGTCAATGGGGAGCTGTTCGAGGCGGGAAGGGGGCAGGGACAAATGCTAAGAAATCACTTTAATAAATTTATATAACATATTAATTGACAATGACAATTTATGATGATATGCGATGTCTCACCACGCGGGATGGAGGGAGTAACCAATGATTATCCAGTCCCCCGAGAAAACAAAAACCTGCTCTAATAGGTGAGAAATGTCGAAAGGAGATGCTCCCATGTCAAGAATGTGTCTCATAGCCGCCGCGCTCGTTTTGGTTATGGCGCCCTGGGCCGGCGCCGGCAATTTTGAGGTTCTTGGGGCCTCGGGGTTGGTCCAGGCGCCGCAGCCTCTTCACATAAAGCCCGGCGCTCTTGTGAAGGCCGAATTCAAGTCGAACTTGACGACGCGATCTGACGTAGAACTCGATGCGGATCGGGTCGTGCCGGAAAAAGTTGCGGCAAAGAATGAAGCAGGCCAGGTCCTGAAACCCGCCATCACATACAAGGATCGCCCGACCCGCGCCATGGCGCCCCCCCCTCAACAAAACACTCCTGCAGCTCCGGCGGTGGTTGCCGAGTCTCAAGACCTCAATTCAGATTTGGAGTCCGATTTAGAGAAAGACCTTGTGATTTCTCCGCCGCCTACGAGGTCGGAGCAGCCTGTTGAGGCCGATACATCAGCCGCGACCAAGGCAAAATCGACTTCTGAGAAGCCTCCCCTGAGCGCGACAAAAAAGCCTGCGGCGAAGCAAAAGACACACACCGCGGTGAAGCAATTGGCGCCGCCAACGCGGGAAAAGTTCGCCGTATCCAGCAAGCCTATCCACAAGGTCCGTCCTGTGACGAGCAACTCCTGGTTTAGCGCGGCCGGTTCTTACAATCGCCAGGGCCCCAATCCGACGACGCTAAACAGCGACCCAAGGATGCTGGAAAGCTATACGCCTCGACCAGTGGCGAGGCCCTATCCGCCAATCGCGGTTCCCGGCGTCCCGCCAGTGGGCGCTCCAGATCGCATTGTGAGGGATGGCGTCACGATAAAGCTCGCGCCGGCAGCAGCAGGCCCTGCGGCGGCTCAACCACCCCAGGAAGAGGACAGCATGGGCGCTGATATCTTTTCAACAGCCGCTGAAATTATCGGACTGCCCTTCGCCTTTATCAGCTCATTCTTCTGATCCCTCAATCCAAGAGCCTCGCAAAGACCGTTGCAACCGTCGCATGGATGCGCTGCAACGGTCTTTTTCATTTCTTTTTTGAGAACAGCGCCTCAAGTTTTGCGCGCGCCTCATCGGCCTTCTTTTTAGAACTTTCGGCGCCCGCCTCGCTTGTGGGAGAAAAATACTCGCAGAAATTCCGTCGGTCCTTCACGCTGACCCTTTCCGCGAGGGGTTCACGACATTGATTAGAATGCGAGGTACTGAATTCCGCGCAATTGAGACAGCAATAAAGGTCTGAGCCGCAGGACGGACAGGTGTCGTTTCGAAAAATCTTTTCCGCAAATTCTACGATCTCTCCACAATGGTGACATCGCACTTTTTTCATTGCCAAACCTCTCGACGGTGATCTAACAACAGATGAACGCGTCTGACGCGTCTCGGCGGCGTCCAATGCCGGGAGCGCCGACGTGGATGCGGCATCGCTCGGATCCATCGCGCAAGCGGCCAGACAGAGGCGTGAGGATGGAAACGCGGATGGTCGAGAGCTGCTTGCCGCGACGCGAAACGAATCTGACACTGCCGAGGTCATAACACAAGTTTTGTTTTGGAAGGCATCATAAAGAGAAGGAGACAACGCATCATGAATGAGGGACTTATTTGCAGACTACCCGCTGGCCAGGACCTCCTGAACGCCCTGACCTCGGAATTCAAGAACAGGCATATCGAGAAGGCTTCCTTCTCGGTCATCGGCGCGGTGACATGCGCGACTATTGGATTCTACGATCTAGTAAAGCGCCAATATGACGTCAAAGCGTTTAAGGGGCATTACGAGATTGTGCAGTGCAGCGGGAATGTCTCCTTGAAAGACGGCGAGATCTTTGTCCATGCGCACATCGTTCTTGCGGGCGCCGATTATCAGTGCTTCGGCGGGCATCTGATGTCTGAAACCCGCATATTTGCCGCGGAGTTGAGCGCCCTGCCGCTGCCCGGCCGTGCCCCAGCGCGGCAATTTGATGAACAGACGGGATTGTATCTGTGGCCAATGGAGCAAGACGCTTGAGCCCTCGAGTGGCCCATTGACGCATTCTTTGTGCTCGCGTAATACTACGCGAGGTCTCGGAATGGGAACGCGCATCACGCGCAGATTCCCCGAGGATCTGAGAGGTGTCATTTATGCCTGAGAAAAGCGCGCCTGCGGTCATGACATGCTGAGGGATATCATCCTATTGATCGTGGTCTTCGGGTCTGCCGGAGGCGCGGTGATGTTTCCATGGACGGGGACCGACTTCCAGCCATTTGTCATGTACTTCATGATGATGCTCCTGTTCCTCGGTTTTACCAGGATAGACTTCAGGCAGCTTCTAGATACGTCGAGGACGACCCTGCTGCGACTGGCGATCTTGGCAAGCACGAAGCTCATATTTCTGCCAGTGGCGCTTTTTGGGGCGACCTATTGGTTGAGCAGGGACTATGCCATCCCAGTTCTTCTCCTATCGGGCATTTCCACCGGCGTGGTGGCCCCCTTCATGGCGGCTTTAGTAGCAGCAGACGCCGCCACTGTCGTCCGGATGGTAGTCGTCACCTCTGTGTTGGTCCCCGTCTCTTTGCCGTGCCTCGTAAAAATACTTGCCGGCGCTGAAATTTCTATTCCACTGTGGCTCATGATGAAGACGCTCTGCTTTGTCATCTTTGCCCCGCTCTTTGCAGTGGTGTTCATGAGGAGATATCTGCCCTCGATAATAGACGGCATCAACAAGATGCATTTCCCGTTGTCCCTGTGCCTATTTGCGGCTATTAACCTGGGAGTGTTCTCGAAGTATTCGAGCTTCTTCTTTGACCGCTCCACGGACGTTGTCATCGTGCTGTTCGTGTCCTATGCGCTGGCCGCGATATACTGCGCGACTGGATTCCTCATGTTTCCGGGGGCCCCGCGGCAGCAGAGAGTAGCCGCGAGCATCAGCCTTGCCTTGATGAATAATGTGCTGGTGGTCGTCTTTTCGTCTCAATTCTTTGAGCCCTTATCCCCGACCCTTGCGGCCATGTACCTCTTCCCGTTCTTTTCGCTCGTTACTCCATTGCGACTTATGGGGCGCTCCTCTGCACCGCTCGCAGAAAGGCAGGGGGCCGCATGATGAAGGCATTCAGGGCGAGTCTTCTCGTCGCGTGGTGTGTAGGGTCTCTGTTCGTCGCCTCGTGTCAAGACATGGGACATGCGCCTTGCAGGGAATCCAAGTTCCTCATGGGTACCCTCGTCACTGTAACCGTGAACGGAGATAAGACTGCCGGGGCGAACTCATGCAAAGCGGTCTTGCATGAGATTGCGAGAATAGAGGACCTTGCCTCGTTCCACAAGCCGTCTCCTCTCAATGACATCAACAACGCGGCTGGAAGCGCCCCTGTACAGACTGCCCCCGAACTTCGTCGGCTCATCGCTCTGAGTTTGAGCCTGGCGAAGCAGACAAACGGGGCCTTTGACCCGACGATCGGCGCGGTCACGCGGTTGTGGAATTTTAGTGGACCTGGCGAGCCTCGCGTACCATCGCCTTCAGAGATTGAACAGGCATTGGCGTGCGTTGGCTGGCAGAACGTGCAAATAGACGAGACAAATGGCGCGGTTTTTTTGCCCCGTCCTGGGATGGCATTGGATCTTGGTGGCATGGTGAAAGCCTATGCCCTCGGTCGAGCCCGAAGCGTACTAGCAGAGCGGGGAGTTCGGTCCGCGTTGGTAGATATAGGGGGCGACATACTGGCGCTCGGGGAAAAAACGCCGGGAAAAAAATGGCGCATAGGCGTCAAGGACCCCACTCAACCGTCAGCCATCCGAGGAATAGTCGAACTCTCGGACCAATTCATTCTCACCTCTGGCGACTACGAACGTTTTTTGGAGCAAGGAGGAAAACGCTATCACCACATTCTCGACCCCAAAACCGGGTATCCGGCGACAGGGGTTCGATCGGTCACGCTTGTCGCCAAGGACCCTCTGGCGACCGCGCCTGCTGGGGTATTTGTCATGGGAATCGCAAGGGGACTCGAGTTTTTGGAACAAATGCCTGGCGTCTATGGTTGGCTCATCGATGATCGCGACGCAGTTCATGAGACGAAAAATGCACGGGGATTATTCAAAGACGTAACTCGGAATGAATAGGTTTTTTGGGCTTGCTACCTACGAACGAAAAGGTTATAATGCGTCTCACTGCCAGGATCAGGATCGCGTCATCAGGTGACAAGTGCGTAAAATATTAATCATCGGACTAATTGTGATAACGCCTTTTGCAACAAGCGGGTGCATAAGCTGCATCCCGCAATATGCTGCGCCGCCTGAACCACCTCCGTCAGCGTGTTATCCTACCGGGCATGATCCGTTTGTTCCCATGGACCACAACCCCACGGCCGTGAACCCGTGGGATCTGTTCAGTTCGCTCGCAGGGCCTTTGCTCTACGGGCCTCCTCGGTAACCGCCAGACAAGAGACTCCTCAGTCCACCGCGGTATTCGCGAATCGGCGCAGCCAATATCCGGCGTGACTCCCATGCACCTTAATCGATGACCATAGCGCGTCTCGATTCATGGAGGCTGCGATAAATCTCGATGTATCTCTTCATAATTTTTTTGCGGATATTCAGCACCGCATACGCGTAACCCGTCGCAGCACGCGGATGGTCGCTATTGTAGGCGCTCAAGGTTGGAATAATATGCTTGTAAAGACCGAGGTAATACTTGAAGACGCGGATCCCTATCTCGGCGTTGGTCCTTGGATTCAAGAGCTCGGCATACCTGACGCCGAACTTTGACGCCCAGGAGGGCGCATGTATCTGAAACATGCCTCGACAGTTTTGATAATTGATCACATTGACTTTGAAGCCGCTTTCGATGTAGGCGATTGCCATATAAAGCCACATGTCACCGGCGGTGACGCTCCCAAAAGTTTTGTTTGCGGCCTCGGCAATGGCCAGCGAAATAGCCTCTGCGTCCTTTGTGTTTAAACGCCCTTCGGTCAATTCCGAAATGATTTGCGCGCATATTACGAGCGCATCGGGATTGTACCGCGGCGCAGCGTTGGCTGAACCCGTCGCGATAGCGAGGTACAGCCCAAGCGCCAGTGTGACGCCCCTAATCATACACCCTCCCTTCAGATCAACAACCGCCTAGGCTGTTCTTAGGGTCTTTGTCTGCCCCGTCCCCTCATGATCGGAGCTTTCTGGTCCTATTTTGCAGGCATGTCAGGTTTTTTGGGAGCGGGTATCTTTCCCGGGCCCACCGGCTTCTTGCCGAAAGTCATTCTTTCTACGTAGTTCAAAGGCTTCTCGATGGGCTTCATCACCACATTGGTGCAGCCCTTGACCAGATCGAGACACGGATTAAAAAAGCCGAAAACCCTTTTGAGAACCCCGCTGAAAACATCTTCAGTGCGATCGAGAACTGTGACGCTCCCCTTGTACACCTTGCCTGGAAGCTTTTTTAGATAGTCGCTTGTGTCTTGGCCAGCGTTGGCCAACACCGGCGATAAGCATAGACAGATCAACACAATGCCTATCGCCATCCAGCTTATTTTTTTCATTCCATTGACCTCCAGATATAAATCTACGTTATTATTGCAGATGAGGCCTATTGTTGTCAATAACGAATATGAATGGGCGGTTTGCAAAGGCCATAAGAAGGCATGGAAATTGATATTTATCAGTGATCAACGGGTGGCGCGGCGCTGAAAAATCTCGAGATCCGATCGCCGCAGAGGGAGCATGGCAGCAAGGAACTATGGCCGTTCGCCGCTCGCTGTAATGCGGCTCTCATATCCTTGTAACTGAATTTTTTTGTGAAGCTCGTGGACTAATTCCTTGACAATGAGTGAGCCGCGTTGATAGTGTGACTTGTTGCGTACTGTTTTCGGTAAGTGACGCTAACCATACCGATGCCACACAGCACGACGTCGTAGCTCCACGAAAGAATCAAACGACGTACCCTACACCACATCGCGGAGGATCTCCATGTCTTTCAGCAAGCCAAATCGCAGCGCTGCAACAAAAACCAAAACAAGGGTCGAACCTGCACCCATCTCGGGTATTTGCGTAACATGTCTCGACGGCTGTCCCGGCCCGTGTGAGATCGGACGGTCGGCAATCAAGGGCCGTCAGACGATTTATCCCCAACCCTACGGCAAGATAACGGCAGGAGCCGACAAGGACTACCCCATAGACTTTTCACACTTCAACATCCAGGGAACGTGCGTAGGCGCCGTGGGAGTTGCTCCGGACCCGGACCAAGCCCTGTTTCCCGCAGTGGATTGCAGTACAAAATTGGGAGCTGACGGTTCTCTGAAGCTCGATTTCCCGGTTTTTACCGGGGCGGTGGGCTCGACCTACATCGGTCGGATGAACTGGGAGGAAATGGCCGTCGGCGCGGCGATATCAGGGATTATGGTCATCGCCGGTGAAAACATCTGCGGCATGGATAAAGACGCAGAATTCAAGAACGGTCGCATCGTGAAATCTCCGGAGATGGAAAGACGGATCAACATCTACCGCCGCTGGTACCAGGGGACAGGCGGCCTCATTGTCCAGGCGAATGTCGAAGACACGAATTTAGGGGTGCCTGAATACGTCATTGAAAAGCTTGGCGTGGAGATATTCGAACTCAAATGGGGGCAGGGCGCCAAGGACATTGGTGGAGAGGTGCAGCTCACCACGTTGGAAAGGGCCATGCAACTCAAAGAAAGAGGGTATGTGGTACTGCCAGACCCGACTACCTCGGCTGCGAGAAAGGCCTTTCAAAGCGGAGGCATATCTGAGTTTGAACGCCATTCTCGCCTCGGTATGGTGACGGAAGAGGGATTTCACAAGCAGGTAGAGCATTTGCGAAAACTCGGCGCCAAGTACGTCACCCTCAAGACTGGGGCCTACCGGCCGGCCGACTTAGCTCGAGCGATCAAGTTCTCGTCTGACGCCCGCATCGACTTGCTCACCATCGACGGCGCCGGAGGGGGCACTGGTATGAGCCCTTGGCGGATGATGAACGAATGGGGTATACCCACGGTGTATTTGGAGTGCTTGGCCTACCAAATGTACGAGAGACTCGCGGCCCGCGGCGCCTACCTACCGCCATTGGCGGTTGCAGGCGGCATTTCACTGGAAGACCATATATTCAAGGCGCTAGCCCTGGGAGCCCCCTACGTCAAAGCGATCTGCCTCGGCAGGGCGCTCATGACTGCGGCCATGGTGGGAAAAACCAACGGGAAATTGACGGCAGAGAAAATGGACCTCGAAGGGAAACCGGTTGAAGAGGGTATCATAGGTCTTTTTGCAGTGGCCGCGTTTCTGAAGGAAAAATACGGCGACGATTTCATGAAATTGCCGGCAGGCGCGATTGGGGTTTATTCTTATGTAGATAGACTGAAACAGGGCCTTCAGCAGCTTATGGCAGGCGCAAGAAAGTTCGCGCTCCCATACATTGACAGGAATGATATCGTAAGTCTGACCCGGGATGCCGCCGACATTTCAGGCATACCCTACGTCATGGAATGCGACCAGAAAGAGATAGATGCGATACTAGGTTGACGTTATCGTTTCGTAAACCTCTATATCCTGTCATTTCGAGCGCAGCCAGAAATCTTGAGCCAAAGGCGAAGATTTTCCCGTTGCAAGGCGTCTCACTTCGTGTGAGCCTCGCGCCATCGAAATGACAGGA
>Ga0123519_10003373_pt1 | contig 26458 bp, 25 predicted proteins | sample YelNatPaOPRAMG02_FD_87396 | JGI IMG/M metagenome (GOLD analysis project Ga0123519, IMG submission 87396) | Hot spring microbial communities from Yellowstone National Park - Yellowstone National Park OP-RAMG-02 (version 2) | ecosystem: Environmental > Aquatic > Thermal springs > Hot (42-90C) ...
ATGTTTGTTATAGATTTTGCGTCAAAAGGGCGGGGCGAGCGACTGCCGGAGAAGGGATTCGAACCCTTAATCCCTTTCGGGAATACGGTCCTGAGCCGTACGCGTCTGCCAGTTCCGCCACTCCGGCTATAAAGAAATTTTTGACTTCGTATCAAATATAATGCTAAATTATATTTTATGAAAAAAAAAGAAAATTTTCAGCTGATATCTACAAATAGAAGGGCTAAATTTGACTATGAAATATCGCAGACATATACAGCAGGAATAGTTCTTTTAGGACCTGAAATAAAATCGATAAGATTAAAACATGTAAATATAAACTCCGCATTCGCAAAAGTGGAAAATGGTGAGGTCTTTATATATGGAATGCAGATACCGACTTACAAATTCAATACTATGAGATCTATAGATGAATTTAGAAAAAGAAAACTCCTTTTAAATAGAAACGAAATAAAAAGAATTAAAAATTATATAGATAAAAAAGGATATTCGTTAATACCGCTCGAACTTTTTTTAAAAAATGGATGGGCAAAATTAAAAATAGCCATAGCGAAAGGAAGAAAAAAATTCGATAAAAAAGAGTACCTTAAAGAAAAAGATATAGAAAGACAAACCCGACAGGAAGGATACTAAAACCTGACTCCTAAGGAAGCGTTAAAACCATCGTTTCTTTCATATATATCATACGCCATAGAAAGATTAATCCAGTTATATCTTAATCTCAAGCCCGCGGTATATCTCGCAATACTTTGATATACATTTTTCCCTATTAAAGAAGAATCATTGTGAGATTTTATATTCAGTTTTGAAGAATCTATACCTGCGGATATAAAAGGAATAAGCGAAGATGTAAGTTTCATTGAAAAAGATAACTGCGTTCCATAATCAACTATATAAAAATCCTTGTAAAGCCCCATATGCGAGTTTAATGAAAGAATCATATTTACTTTATAAAGTTCGTCCGTAACATTTCTAAGTCCGTATCTTACGCCGCCTCCTATAACATTAAACCCATCATTTCCTCCGGCTCTTAAAAAAGTATCTATTCTGTAAGGCAGTCCCGTTTCAACCTGCACATAATTTATCCCATAAACGCTATTTTTCTCGTAGAAAACAGAATCCTCTTCGTATGGCTTTATTATATAAGAAAATTTATAGCTCACAGAAAAACCGCCAAAACCTATGGCTCTCGCGCTGTATAAAGTTGAAGAGCCAACAATTTTAGTCAGGTCCTTAACGAAATATTTTATGGATTTCAAATCAGAATCTTTAAAATTTGAATAATCAGATGCAAAAACGCCTGAGGGTAAAGCAAATAAGAACATAAAAATTATCTTTTTCATATCAAACCTCCGAAATTATCTCTAAATCTATTTTCCTCTGCCTTATAATTACAAAAGCGAAGACAACGTTCATAATAAAGATTATATAATAAAAAAACCAGTCAACTCTATTTATTATTGAGAGAAAAAGTACTCCATTAATCTTCCAGTTGTCTCCAAGCAAATTTATAAACTGAATATTTGAAAGCATCTTTTTTTTATAAATTGGAATTTTATTATCATCAATTTCTTTTTTATTTTCAACCAGATTTTTTATAAAAATTATATGATACCTGCATAGAAATCTCTGATAGGATGAATAGAAATCATATATTTTTGAAAGGAAACCGCCATTTTGAAGGGGGGAAAAATCAGAATATTTTTTTCTTAATACACTAAGATACGCTGTTCTATAAAAATCATAAACGCTTGAATGAATAGCGTTTGAAACACCGGCAATTATCATCAAAATTAAAAATGAAATTTTAGGATTCCTAAAAAATATTGCGAGATAAATCGAGGCAAACATTATATAACCCACAAGCCCATCTATTATTCTTCCATAAACGGAGGTTCTATTGCTAATCCTCGCAAGTTGCCCATCCGAACTATCTAAAACAGAAGCGAATATTATAAAAATAGAAGCGCTAATATCCATAGAATGATATATAAGCATTCCGCCTAAAACTCCGAATATCATGCTCATAAAAGAAACCATATTAGGCGTTAGGTCTAATTTACTAAAAAAAAGAGCAAATTTATAGCCGAGAGGATGATAAAAATGAATATCTAAAAAATCCTCTATATCCTTATCTTTAAAAATTGGTCCTTTATTTTCCACTGCTACCGCCCATAACTTCTCTTACCGTTGTCCATCCGTTTATAACTTTTATAAGTCCATCAGCGACAAGCGGCCTCATACCTCTTGAGACGCAGAATTTTCTTAAAGGTTCTGCCGCATATTCTTTGAGCATAAACTCTCTGACAAAATCATCCATAACAAGAAGTTCATGCAAGCCAATTCTTCCTCTAAATCCTAAATTATTACAGGATTTACAACCCTTAGGAGAATAAAATTTAGCGCCTGAGGGTATATCTATATTGTTTGCTTTAAAAACCTCTATTTCTTCAGGTCTGGGGTCATATGGCTCCTTGCACTCGTCGCATAATCTTCTCGCAAGCCTCTGCGATAGAACCGCTTTTAAAGTTGAAGCCACTATATAACTTGGAATTCCCATCTCTACAAGTCTTGAAACGCTTGAAGGAGCGTCATTTGTGTGTAGTGTGGAGAATACCAGATGCCCTGTCATCGCGGCTTCCATAGATATTTCCGCTGTCTCCCTATCCCTTATTTCTCCAACCATTATAACATCGGGGTCAAGACGCAAAAAAGATCTTAAGGCAAGAGCAAAATCAAATTTTTTATCCTCTCCTAATTTAATATCGGGATTTACAGGAACCTGAACTATTCCATCCAGATTATACTCAACGGGATTTTCGGCTGTAAGTATTTTAATATCCGGCCTGTTGACATAATTGAGCGCCGCATATAGAGTAGTTGATTTTCCGGAGCCAGTTGGTCCGCAAACAATAATGAGTCCAAAATTTTTTTTACCGCCGATACCCTCCAATAGTTTTAAAAATTTCTGCAGAGTATCATCAAGAAACGCGAGCTTTTTTATATCTACCTGAACGGCTTTCCTATCAAGTATTCTCATTACGCAGGACTCCCCATAAACGCTGGGGATTACCTCTACCCTGAACTCAATAGGATTTCCCTTAGCCATAATTTGTATTCTTCCGCTCTGAGGGATTCTTCTCTCCGTTATATTCATTGAATTTGTCATTATCTTAATCTTGGCTATTATAGCGTTTCTGAAACTCCAGGGTATATTAAAAGGCGCCAATCTCAGGACACCATCCACTCTATATCTAACAATAACCTTGGAGTTTTTTCCCGATGGATCTTCAGACGGCTCTATATGTATGTCGCTTGCTTTCTGAGTTATAGCTCCAAGAAAAATTCCATTTACAATTTTTTCAACCTCCGGCGCCGATGGGTCAATATCAGTTATATCCTTTTTCTCAACTGTCTCTATCTTAGATATTTGACTTTCTTCAGCTTTCTGAGTAATTTCTTCTACTATCTGAGCAACTTTGGCGGTTGATTGTGCTCCATAAGCCGTTTCAATCAATCTGTATATCCAGTGGGGAAGCGAAAGATACGGCTTAACAATATAGCCAGTTCTAAGCGCTATATCCTCAACTACCATAAAATCTCTCGGATCTGACATAGCGATATATACCTCGTTATCCTTCTTTCCGAAGGCTATGCATATATGCCTTTTGGCGACAGCTTCAGGTATAATGGTAAGGATATCGATTGGTGGTTCCAATTTAGTCAGATCAACCGGCTTATAACCCCACTCATCTGAAAGAATTTTTAAATATTTTATCTCATTTATCAGTTTTTTTTCGCATAGATATAGAACTATGTTTTTATTTTCCTTTCTTGCTTCCTCAAAATATTTATTATAATCCGCTTCAGTAAGAAAGTTGTAATATATTAAAATTTCTTTTATATTTCTTTTTCTGAGAATATTCGCCATCAAATTATCTCCAGAATATCTCCAATAGATATTTTATCATATACATAACCGTAATTAAATTCAGCGACATACTCTGAGTTATAGAACTTTGAAAATCTCCAGGGTTTTAGACCTATTATCTCAATAACCTTAAAATTTTTATCAAGGAAAACGGCGTCTATCGGAAAACTCATAAAGTATGTATGTATGGAATAACACTTTGTTATTAAAAGGGCTTCATCTTCTCCAATGCTTTTCTCAAGGATCAACCCCGCCAATCTTTTAAAAAATGTATCGGCTATATGAAGTTTATTAGAGACAATTAAATTTTTGCTTTTATTATAGAGTTTCATCTTAAAACTAAAAACTTTGTTTTTAAACTTCCCTTTTCGGATTTATAATACGCCACATAAGCGCCCGGAGCGACATATACCCCTGAATCGTTTTTACCATCCCACATAAAACCATTCACTCCGTCTTTTTTAGCGTTAGATACGAAACTTCCTGAAAAATCAAATATCATAAGTTTATCATCCGGATATATTACGCTATCCTTTACCGAGAATTTTATAAATCCATTCTTTGATAAAGAAAACGGATTTGGCCAGGCAATAAACTTACTACTCACCCCTTTGTATTCAAGATTTGATTCTATATAAGATAAAGCCCTAAAAGCGTCAACCCTTCCCCACCCGTATTTTTTATCTGGTCCATCACCGCCGATATCTATAGCCGTCTTTTTAACTATATCTATAACCTCGGAATTTTTAAACTCAGGTCTTTTAGCCCATACAAGCCCCATAACCGCTGCTGTTATGGGGGAAGAAAATGAAGTTCCATTTACAGACTCATATGAATTATCTGGAACAGTTGTATATATATTTGCGCCCGGAGCGGAAACGCCGTTAATCATCGCATCGCCATAATTAGAAAAGTATGTAAGTTTATCAAGTTCATCAGTCGCGCTTACAGGAACTACATTTCTACAATTTGCGGGAGTAGAGACAGGGCTACCATTATCATTTCCTGCTGCGGCAACTACTATAAACTTATTCCCGGAATTATAGTTGTAAACATCATCAATAATTCCTTGAAGGAGCGGATCGCATGGACCACTCCCTCCCAAACTCATATTAATAATCACTCTCCCATAATAATCATCAGTTAGATTGTTTAATATATGTTCAAAAGCCTTTGTTAGTCCGTATTCAGTTAATATATTACCCCTGAAAACATCGTATGAATATATTTTCGCCCCGTTAATAACTCCGCTTATACCTTCATTATTGTTTCTAACGGCAGCTATAACTCCACTGACCATAGTTCCATGGCCTACAACTTCAGGGGCTTTGGAATATGAAAAATATGGTATGTATTCCGTCGATATGCTAACTGTAGTTTCAGTTTCAGACGTAAACACCTCAGACACAACCACCTGAGTGGAATATAATACTGAAGAGATATCACTATGTTTACAATCCACACCTGAATCCATAACTATAAAAGTTAAGGTTCCTTTATACTCCTCAAAATCCCAGGACTGGAAAGCATTGATTTTGTTTAAGTACCACTGCTTTGAAACATAAGGGTCGGATGGGAACGAATATAGAGGTTTTAAAATTCTATTGGGATAGGCCTTTATATTGTTTAGCGAAAGAGAATTTATAACAGTATTTAAATCGGACTTTGTTTTCGCCAGATAAAAATTTTTATAAATTTTCTTTATATCTTTATATCCATAAGAATTCATCTTCTCTATAGTCACATCTTTTTTATTTTCATCTATCTCAACGATCACTTCGCCTTTCACCGCTTCTATTTCTATCTTATTTCCGTTTGAAAAAACGCTGTATTTTTCCGTTTCTATTCCATAAGCAAAATTAAATAAAAATATGATTAAAAGTTTAAATATTTTCATCTTTATTCTCCCTAACAAAATAATTTAGATGAACAGAATAGTTAAAGAACTCGTTTTTGTCTTACAAAGTTAAATCCCTCTTTTGTCCCTGCCTGACGGCAGGCAGGCCCCTTTATAAAAGGGGGAGATAGGGGGATTTTTCTATTCTTCTATAACTTCTATCGCTTCTATTTCATCTGTAACTTCGATTTCAAATATACTTTTTCAGTGAACCCTATCCACCATTTTATAATAAAATCTGTGACTTCTTTTCTGTATTCCTTGTTTATAAACTCAAAGTTTTTAGGGGGATAGACCAAATAAAAATTATTTTTCGTTTTAACAAGCCCAAAGACCACATTTATATCCTCATCAAAATTTATTACGACATTTGCAATCCTTGATTTGGACTTAAGCAATTTAAAATCCATCACTCTATAAGAGGGTTTTAAATCGCTTTTTTTATTTAGAGACCCACACTTTTTTATCGCTTCCTCAAACTCTATATACGCCTTTTTGGAAGATATAAATATATTCTCATATTTCTTATTTTCATAATTCTCATAAGGCAGATTCACGCTCTTAGAGTAATAAATATTCTTTATTTTAAAACAGTCATTAAAATAAATGTCATATTTCCTGTCTTCAAAAAAGCATTGAGTCACCTCAACGCCGTATAAATTAGATAAAAAAATAACAATTAAAAAAATCACTTCCTACTCTCGCCTGTTTGTTTCCCTTATAATTCCAATTATATCGTATATATCCTCTAATTCCCAGTCAGCCCCTGATGTTTTGGTCTCGAATTGATTACCGTATTTAGCCCATGCCGTAATCATTCCTATATTTTTAGCGCCAACGATATCTCTTTCAGCCCAGTCGCCGACCATTATTGACCTTTCCGGTTTTACATTCATAAGTTCAAGAATCTTCATAAATGGCTTGGGGCTTGGCTTTCTTTCGCCGGTATCGTCAAAAGTAACTATCTTTTCAAAATAATGATGAAGCTCTAACGAGACAATTCTAAGCCATACAGGAAGACGCGGAGCATCGGATACCACGCCGAGTCTTATTCCATTTTTTAGAAGTTCGGTAAGGGTAATTCTTACATGGGGATAAAGATTCATATTAGCTTCTTTCGCTTTTCTATAGCCGATTATACCGGCGGCAAGTATTTTATAATCAATCTCTCCAAATTCCTTTATTAAGACCTTATCAAAAATATTCTGGTCTTCTATTCCTTCCTGCCAGTAAATCTTAAATATTTTGTCTATCATCTCCTCTTTTTTAACGCTCAATCCGGCATCTATCATATAATCCACCGCCGCCTCCACCGCGGCACGCTTCATTCTCATAAAATCCATCAAAGTATTATCTATATCAAATATAACCGCTTCAATCATTCATACCCTCTCGACATACTCAAATGTTCTCGTATCAACCTTAATCTTATCTCCGACATTTACAAACAATGGAACCTTTACTTCTATCCCGCTTGATAGCTTCGCGGGTTTCATTACATTGCTAACAGAATCCCCTTTAACACCAGGAACGGTTTCAACAACCTCAAGGATAACTGATGAAGGAAGAATTATATTGAAGAATTTTTCATTTAAATAAAGTCCCTGAACTTCCATATTTTCAACCAAAAGTTTCGCCTGCTCTCCTAACTTCTCAAGCGGAACTCCAACCTGTTCGTAGTTCTCGCTGTCCATAAAATAAGCCATCGCAGAATCGCTGTACATATAAACCTTCGGTCTTTTTTCTACCATAACATCTTTAAATTTATCCTCGGGTCTGTAGCTTGTCTCTATAATACTACCCGTTTCAAGATTTCTTAATTTAACCCTGACGACCGCTCTCGCCTGAGATTTTCTGTGATGCTGGTAAGTAAGAACCTGAACTATCTGATTATTTTCATTTAAAAAAATCGTTCCTTCTTTAAATTCTGTAGCTGAAATCATAAACGCCTCCATTTTAGGGTTCGCTCAAAAATCCTCCTTTCTTAATTTCCCCCTTTTGGAACGGGGGGAATAGGAGGGATTTTATGCCTTATAACCACTTTTCCTATCTAATATTATTTTATCAAATTATTGTGATAATTCGGGGAGTTTGGAGCGAAAATATTCCAACATTTCCTGGTAATATTTTCTTTTTAAAACATCTTTCTCCGTTTCTATTTTATTAGAATATTTAAGGTATGTTTTTTTATAGTTTTCATTCCTTAAACCAATTAAACCCTCTGGAAACTCTTTTTTATTTATCTCGCAAAACTTTTCAAAACTCATTAAAAGTGAAGATGCTCTCTCATAATTTTTTTCATTTTTTATATAGTCAATGAATTCAAGATAAATCATCGCTTCTTTAGCCGCAAAGTCCTTATCTTTTTCAAATTTATAAACGCTTTTGTTTTTTTCAAGAAGATACGCCGAATTAAAAAATGAATAATAATTCCTTGCTTCAAAAGACGTATTAAAAAGAAACCTTAAAACATTATAACTGAAATCTGGCCATACATTTTTATAAAAATTTTCAATAAATGAGAGATAATCATCTTTCTGTTTTTTTAATTTTTCATAGTCGATTTTCTCTTCCTCAAAATTTTCCTTATCGCCTCTTGCATATGAGATTATTTTATTTTCTTCCAGTTTAAATTTTCTTTTTATTTCCTCATCGTTTAAACTTACATAGGCGTTTATCTCGTTTGTATATCTGAGTTCTATGTTATTTTTATAATCATCCATACTTTCGGATATGCTTAAAAGCGCCCCTGTATATTCCGCCGTATATATATCGCTGTATTCCCCTTTTAAAATTTTTATAAAAAGTTCTTTATCATTTTTCATCTTTTCAAAGAAATACATATCCGAGATTAAATACGCTTCATACTCAAGTTCGAGGAAAAGCCCATTTTTATAATATCTTGAATCGCCATATCTAAAATCCTGAAATGAATGAACCAGTTCATGGAGATAAACCACATCGGAGTATTTAACGAACTCTTTTCTTGTATCGCTTGAGAAATAAAGGACTTCTATTATTCTTTTATCGGTATAATTTTCTATATCGAAAAATATCATTATGTACTTGCTGTTAAAGTATATTCTGTCCGATTTTTTTTCATACCAGGCAAGGCCATCGTCGTTAGAATATCTCAGATAAATCTTAGGAAATTTCTTCTTTTCCTTTTTATATTTTTTATAAAAATCTTTTCCTGTTTCGGTTTTATTCAACTGCTTTATATAATCCCGGGTCAGTTTTTTAGATAGTCCTAAATCAAATTCATAACCGAATGAGCGGGAAAACGAAAAAAGGATTAAGATTAGTTTTAGAAGCATAAAATTTATATAATTAAATTATAAGATTATTTTATAAAAAATAGGAGGATTTATGTCAGAGAATAGAACGGGAGAAATAGTTACAGCATTTGTAATAGGTGGTCTTGTAGGAGCGATAATAGGCATACTTTTTGCTCCAGCTGCTGGAAAGGTTACAAGGGAAAGAATAGGCGACTGGATAGACGAAAAGAAAGAAGATGCGAAAGAAGCACTTGAAAAATTAGAAGAAGAAATCAAAAAGAAAAAAGAACAGATTGTAAAATAATAATACAAGAAAATCTCCCTTTCATCCCCCTTTATCAAAGGGGGAAAGAGGGGGATTTTCCATCCGACGTAACGTCGGATGACCTCCTTGCCGTCAGACAGGCGAGTCAACCTCTTGCTGGTTCTACCGAAGTAATCTCTTCCTTAATTCATCATCCATAATCCATAATTCATCATTTATAATCCAAAATTCATAATCCAAAATCCAATCTACCAGGATTGAAAACCTATTCACCAATTTGGTAGTAGCACCTGCCTGCCGTCAGGCAGGCGTCCGCTACTGCTCACTTTATAAATATTTCTTCAGGGTAATCTTTGAAATTATCTGGGGAAAAAAGAAACTTATAATCGTTCCTATAACCACAAAAGAGCTCCAGGGAACATTAGTAATTTGAATTCTGTTTAATATCATAAAAGAAAGGCATAAGAGAGAAGAAAATATCATAGAAAATATTATACTTTTATTTCCTTTATATTTGCTAAATATTCCAAGCAAAAAAACTCCAAGTAAACTTCCGCTTGTAATTCCGTTTATCTCAAAAGCAAACCAGAGCATTCCTTCAACTTTCTGAGACACTATCGCTATTACAGACAAAAGAATGGCGAAAAAAAGCATCGCCAATCTCGTAACCTTTATTTTTTCTTGCTCTCCAATGTTTTTAAATTTTAAATATATATCATTTACGAAAGAAGTGGAAAGCGAAACGAGGGGGAGATCTATAGAAGCTAAAAACACAGTCAGGAAAACAAAACCACGAAAACCGTGCGGAAGGAAATTTACCGCGAAATATGAAACTATTTTATCACTATTATCTAAATATTTTATGGAGTTAGTTTTTAAGAAAATATATATTGATGTTCCGAGAGTAAGATACAGAATAACGAGGACTAAAGTGGCGATTATAGTATAAGCCATTGTCTTCTGACTCTGCGCTCTCGTTTTTAGAGTAAGCAATCTCTGCATCATTTCATAATCGGTTCCAAATGAGGCGAGAGAACCGAAAACGCCGTTCAGTATAGCGAGCAAAAATATATCCGGCTCTTTAAAATTTAGAGAAAAATTAAAAATTTTGAGTTTTCCATCCAACAAAGATGTAGTGTAAAAACCTGACAGAGAAAAGTCCTTTGAAATGAATATAAAACCAAGAACTAATACAGCCATAATATAAAAACTCAACGCCTGATAAACTCCTGTGTATAATACCGACTTCATACCGCCAAAGCCGATAAAAAGAAAAGAAATCAATAAAAAAAGAAATATAGTCAAATTTATATTAAGACCTATTATTACAGAGATGGCGAGCGCTGTAGCGTATAATCTTATTCCCGAAGCTAACAATCTTGTTATAAAGAAGAAAATACTCGAGGTAAACTGAATTCCTCTGTGAAATCTCTGTCCTAAAAAATCGTATATCGTGGTGCAGTTATATCTGTAAAAAACCGGAATAAAGAAATAAGCTATTATCATTCTTGAAACGGCAGAACCGAGAAAAAACTGAAGGTATGACCAGTTATCCTTAAAACTTACAGCGGGAACTCCAACTATGGTCATAGCGCTTATTTCGCTTGCGACAAAAGAAAATGTTGAAACCCAGACGCTGCTTTTCCTTGAAGCGAGAAAGAAATCCAGCGAATCTTCGTTTTTTCTTCCTTTGATAAATCCTATCAACGATAGAATTATTATACCGACTGCAATTACAATAAGGTCTATATAAGAAAGATTATTCATATATCTTTACGGGCATCGTTCCGGAAATATTGAGTTCTCCCTTCAAAGCTCTGGCGCAGGTAACCTGAAATTCATCTATATCGGTAAAACAGCATATCCCGGAATTTATTCTTTTAAGATAGTCATCAAAAACAAAAGGGCTTCCAAAGGATATAAAAATTGTTTTTTTCCCTTTGCTTAAAATATTATCAATCTCTTCCTTTTCTTTTGAACTGAGATTGATGCTTCCCGAAAACGCCTTCGGTTTTGAAAAGGAAGAAATTATAATTACATCTGCACTATCCATATCTGATTTAAACTCAAAACCTGATTCTTTAAGCGTTTTAATGAATGCTTCGCCCTTAAATTTATCTTCCATAAGTGTCTCGAAATAAAAAATATTTTTCTCAACGGGAACTTTTGTCTTTTTAACCCAGGATATGCACTTGGGGGCGATATCCTCAACAAATTTTCTATGCTCGTTGCAACCTATAACAGATAAATCCTTCGTTCTGTAATTTGAAGTTCTTCTCTTTGAAACAAGTATGTCCTGTCTTCTTATAGCGTTATCAATCATCATATCGTTTATAATTCCTTTGTTTTTAGCTTCATTTAAAGCGTGATACAATCTGAGAGGGTCTTCGGGATAGAGAAGAATATCGGCGCCTGCGACAAATGCCCTCACTCCGGATTCTGTCTCATCTTTTATCGCTTTCATCATAAGCGCATCAGTTATAACGACGCCATCGTAATTGAATTTATTTCTGAGCATTGAAGTTATAATATTTTTGGAAAGCGAAGCTGGATTTTTTGAGTCAAGCGATTTCATCATTAAGTGTCCTACCATAACAGAATCGCTGAGTTCTAAAAGCGATTTGAAAGGAATCATCTCATATTTTTCTAACTCTTCTATAGATTTATTTATTTCTGGAAGATTAAGATGAGAATCCGTAGAAGTGTCGCCGTGACCGGGAAAATGTTTTATAGAATTTAAGACATTAAAGGATCTAAGCCCCGAAATATAATTCTTTGCAAAAGATATAATCGTTTGCGTCTCATCTGAAAAAGCTCTTAAATTAACTATCGGATTTGAATGATTATTTGCGATATCTAATACAGGAGCAAGCACCCAGTCAACTCCGAGCGCATCCGATTCTATCGCAGTTATCTCTCCTTTCCGCCTCGCTATCTCCGCGTTTTGAGAAGCTGCAATCGCCATATTTGATGGAAGTTTAGTAGCACCTTCCACCCACTGCCCTGCTCCATTTTCATAATCAGCTAAGAATATCAATGGATGATCCGAGACCGACCTCATCGTTCTTATGAAATCTATAATTTCGTCTTTGCTTCCGCCGTAAAGGCAGAAACCGCCAATTCCTAAGTTAACAAGTTTTATGGAATCTTCTATTCTGCTTTCTCCAAATCTAAAATGCGGATATATAATCCTCGCTATTTTTTTAGCGATATCCATTTATCCTCCTTTTTATCCTTGTCTTTTTATTACTCATTTGCAAGATAGCAGTTATTCTTATAATTTGCTAAAATTAAAGTATATATAATTTTAACTTAATTTTAAAAAGGAAGCGCTTATGCAAAAAGATAATAACCCAGTTCTTTATTACGAGGTCTTAGATAAGGGTTTTGTTAAACTGATTGATTTCATCGGCGGAGACGAAAGAGCTGTCTTAAGTGCGAGAGTCAGCTTTGATATGACACTTAAAGGAGAAGAAAAAGATAAAAAACTTATAGAATACCTTTTAAAACATGAACACTTTACACCTTTTGAACACTGCGTTTTTCAATTTCATATAAAATGCCCTATCTTTGTGGCAAGGCAGTGGATGAGGCATAGATGGGGTTGCATGGACGGCAAAGTTAAACTCTATTTCGATTTGCCAGGACACAAAACAAAAGGAAAACGTAATGTTTATTCTATGTCAGTGCAAGAAGTTTATGAAAAATGGCATTTTGGAGCAAAACCTATTACTCCATATCTAAAACCAATAAACTTAGATTTGATAGATGATATGCATTTATATTCTGTTGGTGAATTAAGCCACCTTTCAGGCCTTTCAATGTCCCAAATTCGCAATCAAATCCGAGCAAAAAAGATAGAAGGTTATAAGATAAAAACCAGATTCGGCAATATATGGCAGATAACAGGAAGGAATTTTAAAGAATATTGCCAACACAGACGGCCGTCTGGAATAAGGATGCCTCTAAAAGAAAAACTTCAAAAGATGTGGTTGAGATGTTTAAATGAAGAAACCAAAGAAATTGAATATACCCATATAAAAGATGTTTGGGCAACCGGTATAAAAAATGTCTTTAAAATTACATTGGAAAATGGATATTCCACAACTATAACAGAGGATCACAGATTATTAACTGAAGAGGGATGGAAAACATTAAAAGACGCCACAGATTTAAAGTTTATAAATAACAAAGTTTACTGGTCAAAACAACCCATACTATTTGTTAATGGTTCTCCCCTTTATCGTTCTAAAGAATGGTTGAATGAAAAGAAAAAAGCAAATTGGAGTGTACTACAAATAGCTAATGCAGCTGGAATTTCTTATCATACTGTTAGAAAATGGTTAAAAAAATATGGTCTTCAGTTTAAAAATAACGAAAAAGGATATAAAATAGGGCATATCCCATGGAATAAAGGTATTCATTATCGGGTGAATAGAATATTAACAGAAAAATCTCTATCAGCTATTCGAAAGGCAAGAAGTGGCACAAGAAGCAATTTCTGGAAAGGAGGAGTTACATCAGAAAGGAAATCCATTGCTCGTTGGACAAAAGAACAGGCGAAAAAAATCCATGCAAAAAACAATTACACGTGTCAAATTTGTAATAAACAAAATGGCAATCTTATGGTTCACCATATTATCCCCGTTTGGGCTTCTCGTGAACTATCCAGAAATTTAGATAATTTAACGACATTATGTGTTAATTGTCATCGCTCAATACACGCTCAAAACAAAGAAATGGAATTTGCGAATGCTTATTTTAATAATTCCTTAAATGATTTTTTTCAAACTCTTAAAATTAAACACAAACCCAAACCCCCAAAAACATTTTTGCGAGTCGTACCGGTAAAACTTGTAAACATCGAGTACGCGGGATGTGTACCCACTTATGACATAGAAGTTGAAGGTCCGCATCATAATTTTATTGCTGATGGAATTGTTGTCCATAATTCTTATAATGAAGTAAGCGCAAGATACACAGAAGTAAAAGACGAGTTTTATATGCCTGAAAATTTCAGAATTCAGGATACAAAAAATAAACAGGGATCTTTAGAGACCGAAAATCTTGATGATAAAAAACTTCTCACTTTATACGCAAAATCGATAGAAGAATCATACCGCGTCTATCAGGAACTTTTAAAAGAAGGCGTGGCAAGAGAGATGGCAAGAATGGTTCTTCCCGTAAGCCAGTATACCCAGTTTTACTGGACCATAAACGCAAGAAGCCTTTTAAATTTCATAAAACTAAGAACGAATTCGCATGCTCAATTTGAGATAAGAGAATATGCAGGCGCAATATCTAAAATATTTGCAGCAAAAATGCCATGGACCTGGGAGTATTTTAATAAAATCTATGCCAGCAAAAAAATTTAAAATTATAATAACTGTATTATTTTTTTGTTCCTTAAAACTTTTTTCATTTGAAGGAATAACCTTTGAAGAAAAGGAAATCACTGACAAAAAAATATACCTTAACTCAAACATATCTGGCGTAACTCAAGCATATGACGAATACAATATAACCGCTCCTTTTGACGGTGAGGTGACAATTCTTTTGACCTCGCTTTTTGATATAGTCAAGACATCCCAGACGGTTATAAAAATGGTAAGCGGAGAAGTGGGAGCGCTTTTAAAAACAGGAAAAGATGAAAATGAAAAAAAAGAAATACTTAAAAGATGGAAGGGAATGTTTAATTATTCGGACATAACCATACCTGAAAAAGGTATAGTCACAAAGATTTATGTAAAACAAAATTCTTTTGTAAACAGAGGAGATAAACTGATTACTATAGCGAGAAAAATGAGAGTTATAGCGAAAAATGATGAAAAAATATATGTAAACCTTGAAAAGGGACTTGAAGGAATAATAGAAGATTCAAGGCTTGGAAAATATAAAATAACATTAACCGACTTTATACCAAAAGATAAATATTATTACCAGCTTTTATTTGATTTTGAAGATATCCCAGAAATAAAAGTCGGAGAGATGGTAAGGGGCGTTATGATGATAGCCCAGAGAAAAAGCGCCAGAATTATTCCAAACAGCGATATAATAGAGTATAATGGTAAAAAATATATACTCATAGAATTTGAACCGGGAATAATAACCGAAAACGAGACGGAAGTTTATAGTTTTAAATTGAATTACTTAAAAATGAATTCAGAAAATAACAAGGAGAAAAAATAATATGAAACTATTTTCAATATTTACTTTTTTAAAATTGTCCTCAAAATTTAAAAATCTTGAGCATAACGAAAAAATAGCGTTAAAGCAGGAATTTGAAGACAACATTGCTAATTCTCAGGAGAAGATTTTTTTAAGGACATATTTCGTATCCGGGCTCAAAGAGGACTCTGATATGATGATGTGGAGAATGCATAATTCAATCGACTATCTTCAAAGCGTTTGCGCAAAAAACTTTTCGGTTGGGATAGGTAAATACCTTGAAATAAAATACTCGTATATAGGTTTTAAGGATTTTAAAGAACAGACGCTGGACGATATAAACAGAAGGGCGGGGATTTATAAATATTTTCTGTTACATCCATTAAATAAATCAAATCAATGGTATGAACTAAGCGACTTGGAAAGAGAGTCACTTATAAATGAGAGAAAAAAAATAATAGATTCGTATTCTAAGATGACGGAAAATTTTTTCACATCTTTCGGAATAGACGATCAGGATATGATAGTCGCGAGGGAATCAGCGAATATCGATGATTTAATAGAAGCGACGGCGAAATTAAAGGCAATGAAAACTAAAAATTACACAATTTCAGACAGACCGGTTTTTTTGTGTATCGGAAAAGACCTCAGAGAAATTTTGGATGCTTTAAGTTAGGGGGAAAAGTATGAAAACCATAGGAATAATAATGGCGGGGGGAAAAGGCGAAAGACTCTATCCTTTAACAAAAGAGAGATCTAAACCCGCGGTACCGTTTGCAGCGAAATATAGAATAATTGACTTCGTTCTTTCAAACTTCATAAACTCAAACATATTCGCCAACTATGTTCTTGTCCAGTACTTATCTCAATCATTGATAGAGCATATAAGACAGAACTGGGCTTTTTCAGGCGTCACAAAAGACCACTTTATAACGGTGGTCCCGCCCCAGATGCGGCTGGGCGAGATGTGGTATAAAGGAACCGCTGACGCGGTAAAGCAAAATTTAAATCTTATAAACGATTTTTCCCCTGATCTTGTCGCGATATTTGGAGCGGATCATATATACAGAATGGACATAAGACAGATGATAAAATTTCATATTGAAAAAAAATCGGATGTAACGATAAGCGCTATTACAGTTCCTGTAAAGGAAGCGTCAAGATTTGGAACGATAACGACGCACGATTCAGACAAAGTAACCGGCTTTGAAGAAAAACCAAAGAATCCAAAACCGATACCATCCAATCCTAATTTTGTTTACGCCTCTATGGGAAATTATATATTCAACTTTGATGTGCTAAGAAAGATAATGCATGAGTTCGCAGATAAGGAGGATATTGATTTTGGAAAAACAATCCTTCCATCAATATACAAGAAATACAGTGTATATGCCTACAATTATTCAAAACAGAATCTCCCGGGAATAAAGAATTACGAAGAGCCAAATTACTGGAGGGATGTCGGAACAATAGAGTCATACTTTGACGCTCATATAGACCTTTTAGGTGAAAAACCGAAAATAGATTTAAACAATTCTAAATGGCCCATAATATCGCAGAAATTTAACTGCGGGCCCGCTAAAATAATTCAATCAAATATTGAGGACAGTTTAATAAGCGATGGGTCTGTAATCACTAAATCTTCGCTAAAAAAATGCATAATATCTTCTAATGTTATAATTCATGATAAGTGTGAACTAACCAACTGTATAATAATGGATAACTGCGAAATCAAATCCGGTTCAAGATTAAAAAATGTAATAATGGATAGATACAATGTTTTTGAACCCAGAACCATAATAGGATATAATCCGGATAAGGATTCTCAGAATTATTATATAGATCCGGGGGGAATAGTGGTCATACCGAGAGGAATATCTAAATGGGAATGGTAAAAAAAAGCATCGCCATACATGCTAATTTCTATCAACCAAATAGAGACGACCCGTGGAGTTTTAAAATAAACGAAGAGACCTCTAACAAATCATATTCAAATTATAACGATTTAATAATAGATGAGTGTTATGGTCCTCTCTCTCTAAAAAGAATAAAAACAAAATTAGACGAAACAGTTTCAATATACTCTTATATAAGTTTCAACTTTGGTTCAGCCCTCATAAACTATATAGAGAAAGAATATCCTAAACTCTACCTTGCGATACTGGAAGCCGATATAATATCTAAAAAACTTTTTCCGTATCCAGCCGCCATAGCTCAGGTTTACAATCACTCAATACTTCCGCTTGTTTCGCTTTCAAAAAAAAGATTATATGTAAAATGGGGAATAGAAAATTTCAAAAGGCATTTTAAAAGAGAGCCGCTCGGTATGTGGCTCGGCGAAACGGCGGTTGATGAAGAGACGCTGGATGTTTTAATAGAAAATGGAATTGATTTCACCATCCTTTCTCCGACTCAGGCGAGACGGATAAAAAATATTAATACGGAAGAACAGACCGCAATCTCATCGTATAAAGATTTAGATACATCAAAATTTTATATATGGCGGTCAAGACAATTTGATGGCAAAAAAATAAAAATATTTTTCTATAACAAAGATATCTCAGATACGATGAGCAGAGAATTAGAAAACACCGCTAAATTTATTCTGAGGATAAAAGAAACCTTCTCTCAAATTCATAAAAACCAGGTATGTTTTATAGCGTCCGATGGCGAAAACTACGGTCATCATATTAAAAACGGGGATATCTATTTAATTAATCTGATAAAAAATATACTGACGCAAAAAAATATGTTCATCTCCAATATAGCGTCTTTATCTCAACTTGAGACGGACTTTGAAGTGGAAATAATAAACAATTCCTCGCGCTCCTGTCCACATGGAACTAAAAGATGGGAAAATGAGTGTGGCTGTCGGTTAAATCCTTCCAATACCTATCAGGGCTGGAGAAAAACTCTCAAAGAATCTGTGGATAAAGCATCGCGAATAGTTGACGATTTATATCTTAAAAATTTAGATAAAATTAAAGATCCATTAACAATGCTTAATAATTATATAAATATATACGAAAATTCTGACCCTCAAAAGACAATTAAGTTTATAGAAGAAAACTCAAGAGTCAAACTCACTGCAAAAGAAATTACTTCTATTTTAAAAACGCTTGAATCTCAAATGGATATAGCGTTCGCGTACACAAGCGACGCATGGTCTTTTGACGACATATTAAATATCGAAACACTCTATTCAATAAAACGCCTCATTAAAATAAATAAGTATCTTAAAGAAAGCTCTATGGATTCGGATATAATAGAAAAACTTAAAAACGAGAAATCAAACTTTAAAAGAGATGTGAGAAAGGAAATAGAAAAAATAGAAAATACAAAATATAAAGAATTATATATCTGCGAATTTTTATTGCTTTTAAATAATGATTTCACAAATCCATTTCTAAAATCGAGGCATCATATAAAGATAATAGATGAAAAAAATGAAGTTTATTATGTGAAGTTAACAGATATAATCACGCTTGAAGAAGAATTATATACCGTACTCATCTCCGAGGAAAAAGGAAATCCCGTAGTAAGAATTAAAAAAAACAACTCTGAAGTTGATAGAGGGCTTATTGAAAAAAAAGATTTTTCCGACTTTACCCCGTTTGTAATTTCAGAGTTTTCATCTGAAACACGAAATATCATAAAATTATTAACTTCAAAAGACGAAAAAGATAAATATACGAAAATGCTATTATATTCCATATCGTCTTTTGATGAAAGCGAGGCATCTAAGAAGAATTTAAAAGAAATTTTTAAAAAAGCGATAACATCAAATAATCCTGGCGATATTCCATTAATGAGAGATATAACGAAACTGGTTATAAAATTATTGAACAGATCCGAAAAAGATGATATGGAGATTTTAAATCTGATACAGGAAAGAATAAATTATAAATTATTATGGAAGGTTGGGATGTATGATAATCAAAAAATTTTATCTTAAAAATAACGAAGAAGTATTAAAAATTCTTGGCGCTCAGGATATATATTTAAAAGAACTTGAGAAGGAGTATAAGGTCTCAATATTTGTAAAACACAATGTGGAAAATGAAAGCGCTACATTGATAATAAAAGGAAAATTAAGAAATGTTGACAAAACGATTAATACCTTTGAGTATATGCTCAAAAAATATTACGAAACGCTATTAAAACCAAAAACGCAATCTCCGGACCCCGTCAGAGTTAATTCCGACAAAAGTCGGGAAATCTCTAACGAGGCAAAATCAGAAATCAAAAAGCCAGCGGAAAATTTTATTTACATAACTGAATTCGGCAATAGCATAAAACCAAAAACAAACAATCAGCAAAAGTATATAAGGACAATGCTTGGAAATGATATAGTAATAGCAATAGGTCCCGCGGGAACTGGAAAAACATTTCTCGCCGCTACGGTCGCTCTGAAATTATTAAAAGAGAAAAAAATCAGAAAAATAGTGGTTACAAGGCCAATAGTCGAGTCGGGAGAACGACTGGGTTTTTTGCCGGGCGATATAGATGATAAAGTGAATCCTTATTTAAAACCGGTATACGATACCTTTTACAATCTTTTAGGTCCTGAAAAATTTCAAATATATAAAGAAGAAGAAATAATAGAGACGCTCCCCCTTGCGTATATGAGGGGGAGAACGCTTGAGAACTCGTTCATAATATTAGACGAAGCTCAAAACACTACAACTTCTCAGATGAAAATGTTTTTAACAAGAATGGGAAGCAGTTCAAAAATAGTTATAACCGGAGATATAACACAAATAGACATAAAAGAAAAAGAGACATCTGGGTTGATAACCTCTATGAAAATACTCAAAGAAATTAAAGATATAAAGATTATAAAACTTGATGTTTCCGATATAGTAAGGCATCCTCTTGTCGTAAAGATTGTAAAAGCGTATGAAAAATGGGAAACGAAATGAAGATTATAATTACCAATACTACATCTAAAAAAATAGAAAAGAAATTTTATCAATACATAAAAAAAGCCGTTACAAAAACATTATTATATTCTAAAAAAAAATTTAACGAGGTAAATATAATATTTGTAAATGATAGAAAGATAAAGGAAATAAACAGAAAATTTCTGCATAAAAACAAACCGACAGATGTCGTCGTTTTCAATTACGATTTAAATATTCCATCTAAATATGGCGATATATACATATCGATTGATACCGCATTGAGGAACTCTAAGGTGTATAGAATGGACTTTAAAACCGAGATTTTAATTCTTGTAATTCACGGAACCCTTCATTTAGCGGGCTATGATGATTCTACATTTAAAAAAAGAAAAAAAATGAACGAAAAGACCCTTGAAGTTATAAAAAAACTTATTTGATAAAATATATAGAAGAGGTTAAATGTATGAAAACAAGAGAAATAAATTTTCAGGAGATTGACTTAAAACAGCAAAAAAGATGGTACTCATCCGATATATTCAAGACATCAGATAAACCATCAAAAACAAAATTTTACTGTCTTGATATGTTTCCCTATCCGAGCGGAGACGGGCTTCATGTCGGACATCCTCTTGGTTACATAGCGACGGATATAATATCAAGATACAAAAGAATGAAAGGTTTTGATGTATTACATCCTATGGGATGGGACGCTTTCGGGCTTCCGGCGGAAAATTACGCTATGGCAAATCAAATACACCCCTCTATAATAACTCATAAAAACATAGATAATTTCAGAAGGCAGATAAAATCCATCGGTCTTTCTTATGATTTTAACAGAGAAATAAATACGACGGATCCATCTTATTATAAATGGACACAGTGGATATTTTTAAAACTCTTTGAAAAAGGGCTCGCCTATATGGATAATATTTCAATAAACTGGTGCCCCAAATGTAAAACAGGGCTGGCGAATGAAGAAGTATTTGGGGGAAAATGTGAGAGATGCTCCACCCCGGTTGAGAAAAAAAAATTAAGGCAGTGGATTTTAAAGATAACTGCATACGCCGAGCGGCTTTTAAAAGATCTTGAAAAACTTGACTGGCCGAAATCCACAATAGAGATGCAGAAAAACTGGATAGGTAAAAGTGAAGGAGCAGAGATTTTTTTTGAAGTTAAAGGATTTAAAGATAAAATAAAGGTCTTTACGACAAGGCCGGATACCATATACGGAGCAACATACATAGTTTTAGCGCCTGAACATGAACTTGTCAGAAAAATAACATCAAAAGAAAAGCGAGAAGAAGTAGAGAAATATATAGAATTCAGTCTAAAAGAAACAGAAGAGCAAAGAATTGACAATAAAGACAAAACAGGCGTTTTTACAGGCGCCTATGCAATAAATCCATTCACCCAAAAAGAGATTCCGGTATTTATATCCGATTATGTTCTTTTCACATACGGAAGCGGCGCCATAATGGCGGTGCCGGCTCATGATGAAAGGGATTTTGAGTTTGCAAAAAAATTCAACCTTGAAATAAAATGGGTAATTAAACCATTAAACGGAGAATTGGATAAAACCAAAGCATTTACGGATGAAGGAATATCTTTTAACTCGCCGTTAATAGAAGGGCTTTCAACCAAAGAAGCTAAGGAAAAAATAATAGCCCAGGTCCAGAAAATGGGAATCGGAAGTAAAAAGGTAAATTACAGATTGAGGGACTGGATTTTCTCAAGACAGAGATACTGGGGAGAGCCAATACCTGTTGTTTTCTGCGAAAAATGCGGCACGCTTCCTTTAAGCGAGAAGGACCTTCCTTTAATTCTTCCGCCGCTTGAAAAATACGAACCGAGCGGAACAGGGGAATCTCCGCTTGCTCTCGCCAAGGACTGGCTAAATACGACCTGCCCTAAATGCGGCGGGAGTGCTAAAAGGGAAACGAACACTATGCCACAGTGGGCCGGCTCATGCTGGTATTATTTAAGATATATCGATACTAAAAATGATGAATTCCTCATTGACTCCGAATTGGAGAGGATATGGATGCCGGTGGATTTATATGTCGGTGGAGCCGAACACGCCGTTTTACATTTATTATATGCAAGATTCTGGCATAAATTTCTCTATGATATAGGAGTGGTTTCAACTGATGAGCCATTCAAAAAATTAGTCCATCAGGGAATGATTTTATCCTACGCCTACCGCGATTCAAAAGGCGTTTATCACAATTATAAAGAACTTGAGTTTGAAAACGATGGAACGGCGGTTACAAAAGACGGGGAAAGAATAAAGCCAATGGTTGAAAAAATGTCTAAATCCAAAAAAAATGTTATAAACCCCGACGAGATATTGGAAAAATATGGAGCCGATACATTTAGAATGTATGAAATGTTTATGGGACCGCTTGAGGACTCTAAACCCTGGGATATGAAAGCAATAGAAGGAGTTCATAGATTTTTAAAAAGAATCTGGAACTGGGCTATGGATAACATAGAAAACCTTGAAGTTATTGAAAAAGAATTATCAAAGGATTTAATAATACTAAGAAATGAAACCATAAAGAAAGTTGAAGAAGATATAGAAAAGATGAGATTTAATACGGCGATATCGCAGTTAATGATATACTTCAATGAAATTTCAAAAACAAAATCGCTCTATGATTTTGAAATATTCGTTAAATTATTGCATCCTTTCGCTCCGCATATAACCGATGAGTTATGGGAAACCAGCGGAAAAAAAGATTTCCTACTAAAAGAAAAATGGCCCGAATATGACCCGCTGACGATAACACAGAAAACAATAGAAATAGCGGTTCAGGTAAACGGCAAATTAAGGGGAAAAATAAAGGCGACCTCGGGGTCCTCGCAGCAAGAGGTCGAGAAAATAGCAAAAGAAGAAGTATCCAGATACTTAACCGCCGAAATAATAAAGATTGTATTTGTAAAAGATAGAATTATAAATTTTGTCATAAAGGGGGAAAAATGAAAAAAATACTTTTAATTCTTTTTTTAACTTCCTGCTCTTCGGAAAATATTGTTTACAGACCCACGTCTCAGATACTTCCACAGCACATAAAATCAATAAGCGTTCTTCCTTTTTCAAATAAAAGCTCCATTTTTTCAATAGAAGAAAAACTTACATTGAAGATAATTGACGAGTTTATAAAAAACGGCGAATACAAAGTGGTATCCAGCGACAATGCTGATGGAATATTAACCGGCGAGATTAAAAACTATATTATGGTCCCGATTCAATATGATTCCAATTTGGTTCCGATGGTCTATAAAATAACAATATACTATTCTTTAAAAATGATAGACAGGAAAAACAACGCTGTTTTGTGGGAAGAAAATAATCTCGTAGCCAATCAGATATACTCAGCTCCCACGCTTGTCGGAGGAATGACCGAGGAACAGGCGAGGGAAAAATTATGGGATATAATGTCAAAGGATATCGTTAAAAGAACGGTTGAAGGATTTGGTTCGGTTACCGGCGTATCGTCTAAAAAAATATGAAAATAAAAACAGAGGAGCGATTGATTTCCGATATATCTTCAAAAAAATTCGACCCTCTATATCTATTTACCGGGAATGACTCTTATAAAAAAACCGAAATAATAAATCTGATAAAAAAATCGCTTGATGATTTTGATATATCTATTCACTATGCCAGAGAGATTGAACCGCTTCTTTTTATAAATGATATTTCATCCGGGCCGCTTTTTGCGTCAAAAAAAATAGTTCTGTTAAAAAATTTTGAATCAATTAAAAAAGAGCCCAAAAAAATTGTCTTAGAATATCTTAAAAATTCCGCTAACCTGAATTTGTTAATAATAACAATAGACGATGAAATTAAAAATTCAGAACTTGAAAAAGATTTTAGCGAAATCAATATAACTCACACATCCTTAAATCCTCCAACTCCCCGCGAAATAGAAAATTACATAAAAGATGAATTTGATAAAAACTCAAAAATCATAGATCCCGCATCTCTATCGTATATATCGCGATCTATCGCATCTTATGGAGCTCTTGTAAACGAAACCGAAAAACTTTTAACTTATTTAAAACATAAGAAACAGATAAATTTGGATGAAACAATAGATTTAATATCTCCAAATCCGGAGATAGACAGATTTGAGATAATAAATGCGATTTTATCCAATAATAAACAAAAATTATATGAAATAACGGAAAATCTAATAGAACAGAAAGAACAGCCCACTTTAATAATATCCACGCTTTTGCTTTCTCTCGAAAAATTATTAAAAATAACAATTATTAAAAAATTATATACTAACGATTATTCGCTTGCATATTCGCTTGGAGTTTTTAGAAACGAATTAAACATTAATACTTTTAGATTTATAAGCGAAAATAAGATAATAAAAGCCATTGAACAATGCCTTAGTATAGAAAAATCGCTCAAAAGCACAACCACCTATGACCCTTATATACTTATAAGAAGTGCGATTTATGTTATTTCCGGTTTAATGACTTTTTGAAGAGAACCGCAAGCTCCGATTTTTTTCTTGCGGCGTTTTTCCAGTGTATTGTATTTCTCTTAGCGGCTTTATCTATTATAGAATAAATCTCGTTAAGCATTTTTGTCGCCGTATCTATATTATTATGAGATAAAAGTTTTTTAAATTCTTTTATTCTCTTATGAATTCTCACTTTTATCCCTTGATTCTCGCTTTGTCTTTTTAAAGACCTTCTCCATCCCTTTAAAGCGTTTTTATGTCTTTTTGTTTTTATATTTGCCATAATTATAGTTTAGCAAATTATGAAACCAAAAATCAAACCGCGAAAATTCCTTCAACGATATTTAATATATCTTCTTTTTTCGCCGGTTTTAATATATAAGTATTTGCGCCATAAAGCATGCTCATCTCTATTTCAGAGGGATTCCCTTCTACAGTAAGCATTACGACAGGAATTTTTTTTAAAACAGAATCCGATTTAATTTCCTTTAATAATTCTATTCCATTTTTTTTAGGCATATGTATATCAAGCATAATAAGCGAAGGCAAATATTCTCTCATTTTTCCAAGCGCTTGGAGCGATTCATTATAACAGGAAACTTCATATCCCCTCTCCGTCAAAACAGAACTGAGCAACTCAAGCATATTTTCATCATCGTCAACTATCGCTATTTTATTTTTCATATCCACATCCAAATAACACTATCTATAACAGAGATTGCCGCGGGTTGGGATCGAACCAACGACACCTGGTTTTTCAGACCAGTGCTCTACCACTGAGCTACCGCGGCAACTCAAATAGAGCCAGCAAGAACCCTATGCTGGTTGCTCGTAGCTTGTAAAAATTCCCCTTTCTTCCCCCTTTATAAAAGGGGGAATGAGGGGGATTTATTTATAGATCTTTCTGACCTATTACAAATATATTAAACAAAATTATTTTTTAAAAATCAAATTTCGATGAAATATTTTTGAATTCTCGTTAATTTGATTGTTTGTCGCTTGTGTGGCGGATATCACTTCCGACAACTGCCTTTTTCGGCTTAAATTCTCGCTTGTATTTTGACCCCTCAACTTGTAGTCGCACCCCGACGTCTGCCTGACCCCGCCCTTTCCTGCTTAGAAGAATTACTTCGGAGGTAGAAAGGGCGGGGCTGACGGCAGGCAGGTGAAAATACAATACACAAGATGAGATTACTTCGCTCCGCTCGTAATGACTAAAACCATTCAAATCCCTCTTTTTATTTCCCCCTTTGAAAAAGGGGGACTAAGGGGGATTTATTTGTAGCAAAGCTTGCTTTGCCATTTCAGAGTAAGATCCCTGCCTGACAAGCAGGCAGGCGCCCGCTACAAATCCCTCTTTCATCCCCCTTTGCCAAAGGGGGAAGGGGGATTTCACGTTTCATTGCTTACTTCTTGTATATTAAAATATTAGTTATAATATTTTAAAATAAAAATATATATAGAGAGCCAAAGTTCTCTTGAAAATTAAAATAGAACAAACTAAAATATATGCAGAGGTATGGGAACTTGATCA
>Ga0123519_10003375_pt1 | contig 26453 bp, 21 predicted proteins | sample YelNatPaOPRAMG02_FD_87396 | JGI IMG/M metagenome (GOLD analysis project Ga0123519, IMG submission 87396) | Hot spring microbial communities from Yellowstone National Park - Yellowstone National Park OP-RAMG-02 (version 2) | ecosystem: Environmental > Aquatic > Thermal springs > Hot (42-90C) ...
CGAAATGCCCATGACCGGCAGGGAAGGTGCTGCCTCATGTCTTGTTTTGTTCTCGTGCCCAGTGCGGTACTCCGCGAGCACAGGCTTCTCCTGGACAGTCCATGTAGCGAGGATGCTGCCCGCTGCACACATAAGTGCGTGCTGTCCCAGGTCATAGAGGAATTAAGGAATACGATATAGTGCATCATGAAACAAGTACCGAAACAAAATCTAGGATGGAGAACAGCCCAAGAAATTTCCACCTGTCTATGCGCTCTCAGCGCAAATCGATGACGCAAGCTCCGCGCAAAGTCATCGCTGCGACGGCTGAATTCCGAGTCCAAGGCGCTTTTCCATGGAAACAGAAGAAACGGAACCTCTGGGAGCATATCTTGTGACGAGTGATATACTGCGCTCGAGTCCTGTTTCACCGATGGCCACGAAGATATGAAAATTTGCCCTGCGAACAGAGTCGATTTGACTTGACGTGAAGAATGAAGTCGACGTTCAGCATGAGCTTGTAAACCAATCGTCAAGGGATGAGGTCCAGTTTTTTGTTAGCCAATCCATTGGCGCCAGTTGCAACGGCCAGAAAAGCCTTGAATCGAAAGCACCGAAAAACTGAAGCATTCATGCTTTTGGCATGCCACTCGTAAATAAAGAAGATTGTCGAGACATGTACGTATGTGTTGCATAGTGGTGTCGATGGTTTTACCAAGGCTTGTTCAAGTGCGTCGCGAATGATCTTCGTTCATGGGACATAAAGAATCCCAACGCTACAACCTCGAAGAAGCCATGCCCAAAAGCAGACCGAAATTCTTAGAACGACGCAAAGACTCGAAAGTCCTTGTTGCTGCGCTTCAAGTATCGAGGCTGTACATCGGAAAAAACTCCGCGTACAACCGAAACGCAGGAACGTAGCGATCAGTTGGGCATGCCATTCTAATCTGACACGACAGGAAATAGATGAAAACGGCGCTTTACGCAAACTGACCACAGCACGCGCGCTACGGAGCAGTCTTGTTGAATCCACCGATCCGACATCCCGCGAAAGAATGCTCGGTGAATGGGGTTCGCACACACGCGCCATCCAGGCGCCCTGCGCAAACCGGCAGCAACAGTTGAACGCCTTGAGGCTTCGCGGACGAAACCGCGATACAACAAGCGAGCCGACACTACCGGATGCAGAGTCGCGCTTGTGGCGCTGCCCAGACAAGGCAGACGCCCTCTGATGCGTCTCGTGAGAGCGCCTGCGCTTCTTTCGGACCAAAAGGAACACATTCCATGCGTTCAGCAACGTTACTGAGGTTCTTTCCGCACCGACCAGGGGCTCTGGATTCCTCGTAGTCGTCTGTTCTCCTGGATGCTCGCAGAATACGCCATCCCGGTCGATTCCTTAGGTGTCCAGAAAGCGAGCAATCCAGTACCTAGACGGCAAGCTCAAGTCGTTCATGCATCGTCGTGATCGTTTGCGAAGGAGAGAACCCCGAAAAGAATGAAGAGAATGCCCCCACAAAGCGCAATAAAGCGCTCAGGAATCTTGTGCGCTACCAGACGCCCGCCGACTACCGCTAAACCCGTACAGAGCAGATGACCCAATACCGCTCCGAGCACAACGCCGTGGATATTTCGATGGGCGGCAAGAGCGATGGTTGCGATTTGACTGCGGTCGCCCCATTCAGCTAAAAAGGTCAGCGTAAACGCCCGTAAGAACAAGGGTGAAAAGCACAGTTGCGCCAGTGTCTCTATCACGCGGATTTTGTCGCGAGCAATATTCAGCCAGGTCGAGGGGCCCGGCATTGAGCTCTGCTCTGTTCGCGTGCCTGCGTCGGGCAACGGGCGTCCATCGTCGCCTGGTGTCCAGCTCGGGCGCTCTCGATCCCGTGAAAGCTTCTCTTCGAGCGCCTGGAGGTCGAACTCGCTTCCATTGGCGCCCTCGGCAGCGACTTCACAAGTCGTGCTTCCATCGTTCGATTCAGTATCGATTTCTCCTCCGGCACGGTTCCGTTTCTGACAAAGCCGCCAATAATCCCGTAGCATCTGTACGCCAAAATAGACGAAAAGGACACCAGCCAGAATACTCGTATACTGAGGCGAGAACAGGGTGGGAAACGTGCGCCCGAGCAGCGCAGACAAAACCGTCATAATGACGAGCGCGCCCAGCGCACCCTGCAGAACAGTGAAACGGGAGTGGCGCGCAGCCAGCACCGCTGCAATGAAGAAAGTTTTGTCACCAAGCTCCGTCACTAGAATCATCCCCAGCGACTGGTAGGTAGCTACAGAAAAAGAGCGCGCTTTCAGCTCTTTCAGAACCGACCTGCCATGAGCGTGTTGCTCTCGTTTGGCAAGCGTTATATGCACCCCGCTCTTCCTCGTTAAAGTATCCGCAGTCTGCACGGGATCCTGCATATCGTTTCTTGCCCGAACCGAGGCGCCAGACTCAGAGGCGCTGCCCCCGGCCGCAGTGTTTTGTGGAGCTGCCTCCACATTCAGCAAACAGACAAGTGTCAGAGCACAGATCAAAAGCCCAGCCAGGATCAAGCGATAATTGCAGGTGCGCTCTAGGACGCTGGCTGCTGGTCTCTTGCGTACACGACCCGAACTTGGTTGTGGATCGAGATACCCGCCCGGGCGCAAGTGCTCGCCGCAGCAACGAGAAGCGAGCTGCTTGTTCGCTTCAGACGTAGCGAACGAGTCCCGGTTCAGCAGCTCGTTCCCGCTGCACAGCTTTGCTCGTGCAGTGCACCGTGTCATGGGCGAGCGCAGGTCACCACAACCGTAACTGCAGACGACAGCGCCTCAACCTTTGCCTCAACTCGGCAGACCGGACGTCGGATCCCTGTTGTTCTGCTGTGCACGGGCGATACGCTGCAACGGACTTGCGGATGCGCTGACGGACGAATCGGACACCCAGATCAGGTCGATACAGCGTCATTCTGTGTCACATTGTGTCACTATATGTCAGTGCGTAAGGCTACATGGCGCGATGTTTCTATGTAGTTCGCTTGATCATGTTATGTACTAATAAATACTATATTGTTCCTGGTGGGATGCGCGGCTGGCGCTCTGTTCACTGCGCGCCACGTCTTCACGAAGCAGATTCCATGCGTGCCGTCTTCGACTAGACAGTACTGGATACTGTGAAAGCGTACGGATCCGATATATTTTGTTTGACAAAACGCTGCCGTATATAATGGATCCCAGATAGCGGGATCGATATTGGTAATCGAGAAAGCGTTCATCATGATGCACTCTACTTCCAAGTTACATTTCCAATGCTTCCTTCCAGGTACACGAGTCGTTTTGTACGTTCTGTCGTGCACCTAACCTGCCTTACTGCATTCGCAATAGCTGCTAGACCGCTGGTGCGGATGCAGCACGGAGACGGAACGGCTATGCCATAGCAATGAGGGTGTCGGCTCGAAGCCTGGTTCACCTGATACGGGGTTGGGGTTCATGATCATTCTGGGAGCTTGGAAACTGTGCGGACAGACCTAATGCCCGCATCAGCGCGAAGCGATATACCATCAGGCCACTGCAGTCAGGGCGACAACCGGATGCATTCTTCCCGCTCCTAATCCCAGAATAATCTGCGTCTCAAACGAGTTGTCCATGGATGGTCACAGCACCCGTCATTGGGTGGAGCGTACAGCACGAGCCGCACAGACCCGTCCAGCTCGCGCGACCTTTCGCGTAGAAGGTGGGCTTTGGGAAACACGGAACAGTGTTCCCACTCCCAACGCTCACCGTAGACGAGGAAAGATGTTGCTATTTCGTTGCTACCCAGTGATTAGTTTCTGTTCTTTCGACACAGTTACAGCTAGTAAGTCGTTCGTTTCTGTTGTTTTATGCGCTCGCCCATAGAATAGAGCAACCGCACTGATCCGATGCTTGGGGTAGCCACGTGCCTGCTGCATGGGTCAACATTTTCCGTGCGGCGGATCGATACCGGGCATACAAAAGTCCTGGCGTGACTGAATCGAGACCAAGTCTCGTTTTTTTACATACTGGTATGGAAGATATTGTTGGCTGCGTTCGGATGTGTCAATGCTGCGAGTAACTGGGCTAGGAACTCGCCATCAGCTGATCATCCCATAGATCCCAAACTGAAATCCATTGGTATGCGGCGAATCTGCCTGCATGACCGGTGACGTAGAACGTAGTCGCCGACCTCGATGCCCGCCAAGACGCTCACGCTGGAACGAGCGTGGTATCCTCTAAAGCTGGCGGCAAGCGGTTCTTTCGGGCAAGCCCCGCCACAAGTTGCGATCAGCCTCAGCGCAGTGCCTGTATCCAGTCGTGAGAGTCGGTTCCGAAGTACCACTCGCTCGCAGTAACCCGAAACTGAGTACACCTTCACCAGAACAGGAAACTTGTAAAAGTTGCTGAGTTTCGAACAGCGAGCAACGTGAAACGCAGCGCTGCCGAATAGGTGCATGTGCCACACACACACACACACACGTGCAGAGTCCTTGATCGAAGATTTGGAAGCGTTGCGCTCCTCTCGCTCGATGTCTTGCCTTCCTAGAAGTGTATCAAGCATGCCCCACCGCCATCATCCGACGCATGGAGCCATTGTTCGAGACGCAGCGTGGCAGCGCTGAGCCCTTTCGGCAAATGCCGCGCAGCTGGAGGCAAGTTTGTTTGCCAATCACCAACAAGCTACAGCGACGCACCACGAACGAGGTCTCGTCATTGCGATAACAGTCCCTGCAGATAGATGCTCGATTGGTTCCGTCGTCATTCCTCGCAGCAACCAGGCTCCAGCATGATCTGGCGAGCCCCACGGGCAGCGTACCGTGTCGAATGTGGTCGCAGCATTAGTCGATCTCGTCCCAGAGGTCCGGGCTCGCGTCGACATCTACCCATTGCCGCTGAACGCGTTCGGCGAATACGGTGGCCAAATACTCGCCCGGGTGACCATACAATTCACCGGTATTCGCCTTGCCCCAACTGAGAATAAATTCCGGATACTTGTCCGGCAAACCGGCATTTTCGCGCTGACGCCGCATGAGCTCCAGGTAGGGGTTCACAGAAACCAAACAGTAACCTTCAGCGCGCAACTTTGACGGGAACCGCAACCGCAGCCGCTCTTCGAGCCTCCTCGGGACAAAGTCGCCAACCAGATAAACATAGTTTCCTCCGAAATACCGAACGACTGTTTTTGGAGTCCCCAAACACAGCAGAATCTCAGGTTTGAGAAAGCGATCGCGCTGGATATCGGGAATTCGAGGTCCCCGAAGCACATCCCAACCAGACGGTACATCGACACTGATCAGCGGCAGTTGCGACTCCGATAGCGTCTGAATGAGCGGCTGGAACGCTGCCGCTGCGGCTTCTAGACCCCCGATGGGATCACTCCAAGTTGCGTCGGGGGTCGTAGCACCGGCATCGCCCAGTTTTTCAGATCCGTACAAATCCATATCAGCGCCAACGAGCGCATCGATAACCAAGTCGAAGTAGAAGTCGAGTGTGCGCGGTACAAAGCCCAGCGTGTCAACACCGACACCGCGGGCGTTCGCCAGCCCGGTTTCCCGTCTCGCTGGCACCTGCCACAATTCTCGCTGGGCGGAGAACCATTGCTCATCCTCTTTGGAGAGCGAGACGCTAAACCACGGAGCACTCGGATCAAAGTCTGCTATCAAACACACCGCATGGCCAGCACGAGCGAGTGCAGATGCCAACTCAATACCGTAGAGTCCAGTGAGCCACGGGCCAGCACATACGAGGATGCGCATTTTGCGGGTCCCAGCAAAGCGTTCTATAACGGGCAACGTTCCTTCACACAGCTTTTCGAGGAGTGCATCTAACGAAATTTGACTTGGGACCAGTTCACGCAGGATGAGGCTGTGCTCTAAACGCGTAAGCGATCGCGGCAAAGCATCAACCACAGTACCTGGGGAGCCTTGCTTAAAATGCAGCTGACGAGGTTCCAGTCGGGCTGCGACCTCTGCGAACCCATCCGGCTCTCCACCGCTGACATCGTCTATGTTTTCAGGCGCTGCCCGAGCAGAGACGCCAATGGCTCGTTTCTGCACCAGGGGCACTGCGGGTGTGTCGGAAACTCGCCGCTGCAGTTTGTGGAGGCAGGCACCACGTCGCTTGTTTGTCAGGTGGCGCTGTGCCTCTCGCACTGCCCGTTTCCAGCGTGTAGTTGCAGAGCTACGAACCCTGCAGGCGTCGCTGTTGATACGCAGCTGCCGCTGCGTGGAGCTTCCGTCCCCCTGAACGATGAACATCAGCCTTTGCAGTCGTCGTGCGTAACGCAAACGCAGCTGCGTATCCTGGGACGAGTCGCTGGTCACTCCAGCGTCACTCAGATGCAAACACGACGAACAGAGGCTTTCCTGAAGATACCCAGCAAACTCGCCCACAGACCCGAGTAAACGTCGGGCGCGCTTCGCGTCCCGCCTCGGAGTCGGCTCTCGGAGCGACCCGCCTCACTCGATTGAAATCCCAGACGCGACGAGAAGAACGATTTCGAGCCTCCACTTGGCTGGGCTTTAGGCAAAACGACTAGTGAAGACGCTTGAACGCGATGCTCCTGAACGTTTCGAAAACCGGGAGCCTCCCTGGCACAGGAGCGCGTTTCTGGCGCTGGGGAGCGCGAGTCGTTTGACAGCCTCCGGTGACGTCTCGAGTCGTGGCAAACCCGGTGCGTCAATTCCAGTACCAAGCTTCACTGGAAACTGTGGAATCCTAAAAGTTTCTGATCCCGCCAGACTGACTATCTCATAACGATTTCTGCACTAACCCAGGAACAAAGGACCTCTAGCACGGGTTGTCTTGAAGCAGGTTTGACCGTTGCCGCGGCAGCAACGCGAGTACAAGCGTCACGAGCTCCATCTCGAGTGGCGGTTGGCGTTCGGGGATCCCGCGGTGAGCCTTTCCCAGCATAGGATGTATCTACAATATATCCAGCCCATGAAATCAATATAAAGTCTCGATTATTTATTATTAGAATAAGATGAGTGCCTCTTTATCGCGGAAAAGAGCGCACACTGCTGCAGCGCTCGCTTCTGCAGGGGAAGTTTCGGTGAAACGAGCAGCTGCGTTTGAATCTTTCGGCGATTACATGGCGGTGAAGGAGCATAAACTACGTGAACAGCAACGAAAAGATGCACAAGCTGCAACGGGGTGTCAAAACCTCGATAGTGGTCCGATGAGAGGGGTCTGCATCTGGGTGGACGGTCGCACGGATCCACCACGTGAGGTCCTGCGCACCCTCATCACCCGTGCGGGTGGACGTTTCGAGACCTACCTGCACCGCGACTTGGTAACGCACGTAGTCGCTACGCACTTTGCAAAAGGCCGAGCAAAGGAGCTTCGCAGAGCCGCTCAAAAGCTCGGTGGCGGTGCTGGTCGCGCGTTGAACGTCGTCTCGCCCGCCTGGGTTGTCGATAGCGTCCGAGCAGGGCGACCGCTACCAGAATGGAAGTACAGCGTTGACGACGTCAGCAGAGACGCTCAACAAACGACGCTACCTGGTCAGACACTGCGATCGATCGATGCACAAGTACGATGCGAAACGAACGTAGCATCGAACGTGTCGGCTGCAACAACACAGAAGCAGCAGCGCGAAACGACTGTCGATCCGAGCGGTGCGCTGAAAGCGGATGAAGTTCCATCTTCACCTCTGAATACTAGACTGGATCAGGTTGCGTACCCGGTCAATCATGAAGAGAGTTTCCCACATCTGGGTGAACTGGCGCTGCCGGAGACAACCATGCGCGGCTTGCGCTCGAGCCGAGAGACTCCTAACTTTGTCCGCGAATTCTTTGCACAGTCACGGCTTCATCTGATTGGCTCTTTCCGAGAAACTTACGAAGGAATTTTACGCAAACTTCAACGAGATTTGCATTCGATAGTGGCCGATGCACCGCGGACCCTACCCCATAGCTCTTGTTTTGTCCTCCACGTGGATATGGACGCTTTTTTTGTGTCCGTTTCTCTGGCGAAATACCCGCATTTGCGCGGGAAACCAGTAGCTGTATGTCACTCGGGCTCTGGAGAACACAGTCGTGCAGAGATTTCGTCTGCTTCGTACGAGGCTCGCGCTCGGGGTGTTCGCGCGAATATGTTCTTTGGTGAAGCGCTGCGCCGCTGTCCCGACCTGGTGATGATTCCGTACGACTTTGCTGCATACAAGGAAGCCTGTGAGCGATTGTATCGAATCCTCTTCACGGAAGCTGATGTTGTGGAAGGCGTGAGCATTGACGAAGCCTATCTATTGCTGCAGCACTGCGAAAACGTCACGCAGGCGGAGGCGATGGCAGCCCGAATCCGCCAGCGCATAGTCACTGAAATTGAAGGTTGCACAGCGTCCATTGGCATCGGAAGAAACAAACTTTTCGCTCGCTTAGCGACCAAGCACGGAAAAGAGAAACTCGGTCAGGGTTCTCAGTTCGTGCTCGTTGATCGAGCGCACCCGCTGGGGTTCGGAACACCAATGGGTGCAGACCTGCGCTCCTTTCTCGACGAATTGCCGGTGAGGTTCGTGTCCGGGGTCGGCTGGAGCACAGAGGAACGGCTCAGGGCAGCCGTCGAAGCTGTTGCACCCGAATCGCTGCAAGCGCAACAGCCTTTGAAGGTTGGCACCGTTCGTGCACACCTGACTCTGTCGATGTTCGAGAAATCGCTGGGCGCTGTTAACGGCAATCGAATCTATCGCCTTCTTCATGGAGAGGATCCGCGTCCGGTTCAACCTATGGGACCGCGCAAGTCTGTCAGTGCCCAGATTGGCTGGGGTGTACGATTCCTGGCCACGGAGGAGGACAAGGTGCGCAAGTTTATGACTGACCTTGCTCTGGTAGTAGCGGAACGATTACGAGAAGCGCGTATCGCTCGCTGCAGTGTGGTCACTGTCACCGCACTTCGTCGTCAAACTGGCGCAGGTATGCCCTACAAACCGCTCGGGCACGGGCTATGTGATGAGTTCTCCGCAACGAGCCCCGTAGAATGGTATGTTTGTGCAGGCGATCCATGTCTGCAGTCGAAAGTGGATGCCGATTTTGCAGACATTGTCTGGAACCTCTACCAGGGCCTGCAAATAGCACCTGATGCCCTGCGTGGTGCTGGCGTGCACGCCCGCAAACTCGTAGAAGTGCCCGCTCACTCTGGAATCGTACAGCCGGCCTGTGCTTCGGGCAAAGATGGACCGCTGTCGAATGTGCCGCAACAGTTGTCGCTACCTGCTGCCTGGCGATCGCGTTCATCGACAAACGCAGCGGATATGAGCTGTGCAGATGCTGCGGAGAAGCAGCAGCCTCCGCCTCCGCCTCCGCCTCCACGAACGATTCCATTGGCGATGCCCGCGGCAGTGACTCCACGCGACCGCAAGCGCACTCTTGCGTCGTTGCCTTCGAATGCAGTGTCGATGCGCAGCACTCGCCGGACCCCGGCATCTTCCGGTGCTTTTCATATCGCTGACGCAGCGTCGGCTGATAAAGCCGGAAACTCAAAAGAAGGGCAGAAACTTTTCAAACAAGCCCATGGTGGCGAATGGAACGAGGCGACAGGGATCAGGAACACGCGGCCGCCGACCCCGCCTGATGTCGATCAAGAAGTATGGCATGCTTTACCGATAGAGGTGACCCGTCAAGTCTGGAAAGAGAATCTCGCTCAGGAGCAGCTACGTCGATGGAAGCTGCATCGTTCACGTCATGCAAACGGCGTTCTGGATCCCACGGTGCCTATGTTTCAACCTTCATTGCCGCTGTTTTCAGAAATAAGATCTAGACAAGTCGCGCTCAACGGGGCAGTGCTGTACGCTCGAGATCTCCAGTGCTTCTGGCGCACCACGAAACCCGTCCGAACAGCTGAACGCCCCAGTGGTAAGACCTACGGGTTCGAGGACCGTTTGCGCGGGCGTGTTCCAACGGTAGCAGCAGCAGCAGCAGCATCTGTAGCAACTGCAACGGAACCGATGCTATCACTGGCGCAATGGTCCTCGCTTCTGCATGCATACCTGCAGAAGCTCTCTTCACAGCGGGCGTATGGCAGCGACCTGGGTTCATCGTGGCACCAGTTCCACGTCAAAGTGCTGGCGTTTGTTGAAGAGGTGGCCTATTCTCGGCGCTGGGCCTTTCTCTGTGCGTTCTTGGAGCTGCTTCGCGGAAAACTCTCCACTTTCAGTCGAGATATCCGGCCAATCGCCGCTCTTTTGGTCAAAACCTATGAAAAGTGTGTAGAACTCGTACAGATCGCTTGGATGAAGCACCAAAGCGATCGCATTGTTCCCGGGGCAAGCACACTACCGCCTCTGGCGATTCAGTCGTTGACATCCAAGTCCGAAGCACATGACGCGTGGAAATTTTTGCTCTTGAATACACAGATTCCCGAGTAAGTCGCGTAAACCGAGCGTTCCATCGGTTGTCGGCCCTGGATGCATGACAAGTCCCGCGTTGAACTGTGTCAGTCGAGCTTGAGCTGCTCGTTTCAAGTCGCATTCCGAGCATTTGACCTGGGACGCGTCATCGACGAGTCCCATACCCACAGAAAGCAACGCTTGCTCTGAACGAATGCACAAAGTCAGTAAACCCAGATTCTGTTGAAGAGTTTCCGGATTTCTCGGGCACGATGTAGCTCGACTGACGATTGGCTGATCGCTGTTTACGTCGATCTCAAAGCGCTGTGACAGAAAGGCGCACCGCTCCATACGGCCACTCCCGGGTTTGTGTATCTATGTACGTATCCGTTTGCGCGTGAAAGCATCCGTAAGCATCCATATGTGTACGTGTGACCGCGAGCGTGTTCACGCGTCGGGCGCCTTCCCCTCCGGAACCGTTCGCCAGGGGGTTTCTGGGCTTGGACCCGCTTTCGTATGCCAGCTTCGTTCTTCGTTTGCACCTGTCGCAAATATCTTGTCTCCCAGGTTCCAGCGCTTTTTCGACAAGACCCTGCGACAAGATTGTGCAAGCAACAACGCACTGATGTTGCCGCACGACGCTTTTTAAATGCAAACACCCTACGCATACCGGATAGCATGCGGAAAGCGTCATGGGATGCGCCTGCGTTCGGGCGCGTTGACCGAGTTCAGGCGGGTGCCACTGCTTCATGCGCTGATATCTGGATCCATGAAAAGACCTCGAAAGCGATGGCGTCTCCAAAGCGTTTTTGATGTAATCACAGCGCCCACGGAACCGCAATCAGATGTGGCCCATGCCAAGCTAGTTTCACGCTGTGCTCTGTACAAGCTCGTGGCTCCTGCTACCGTGAAGCATTTTAGTTGCCTCGCAGGCATGCTTTCAGGTCACGATTCTTCCGAGTATGCCTACACCAGACTTGAAACGGTTTCCGGATCCATTGTGTTCACGATACCTGCTTCCGATACCATGGTGGCGATGATATGACAGAGTTCCTCGTAGCGCTCTACAAGGATTTGCTCTAGCTTCTGGTGGTTGTCAACGCCAGCACCCAAGTAACCGACGCTGGTACCGTTTTGGGCTTCCTCAGACGTCCCAGACGAGAGGAGTGGTGGTTCCAAAGTTGTCGCGACGTTGCTCCGTGCCTCAGACGCCGTGAAAGGCAGAACGCTGCCTCCCTCGAGGTGCAGTGTACGGCGGAGGCACTGTTCGAACCTTTGGCCAAACTCCAACAGCAGAAGAGACTCATGTTCTCGCTCTCCAATGATGACCGCAACTACATCACCCAAGCGTCGGACAAGGATCGTATAGTCCTCGAGGCGGAGGACCTGCTCGCGATCAGCTGCGGCTTCAGATAAACCCAACTGCGCCCACACCGGTGGCAGCAACTCCTCCAACGTGCGAAGCAGGCGTTCGTTTAACTCCAAGGGACTCAGTCTGGCGCTCAGGATGTGCGCAGTTCCTGGAGCGGAACGCTCTCCAGCGTCGCTCGCTTGCCGGGTAGGGGTCAGGTTGCCACTGGTCCGTCGCTCCACCCCGAGGGCGCTGTGTGCAGGCCGAGCCGCTTTTCCAGCAGGAAAGTCCCCGAAGATGCTTCCATAGAGAATTCCACGAGTGTAATAAGATATGAGGTACAGCGCCCGAATCATGCGGCCCCAGACCTGCAACACGTTCGAGAATAACGTCAACGAAAGTACGTTGATCTGCAGCGCAAGCGCTGCGCCTGGTAAACTGCTTCTCATACGATCTTCGACGTGCTCTGTGAACGATGATTCGCTTCAGGCGACGTTGCGCTCGATGCGGGCTACTCAGACGCATAGACCACCAAGGGAGCTACGAGCTTGCATTGAGGTGCGTCATCCAGGAAAACGTCTTCCGATCACGCGAGCAGGTAGTCTTCGGGAACAGGTCGCTTGTGCAGTTGTCACGCTCGAACAAATCACCACTTTCTGGTCACTCTGAGCCGTTGATGGAATCTGCAATCAAAGCATAGGACGAGCTGGTAGAAAATGAAAGGAAAACAGCGCGAAGAGCGCCTGGGTATACCTCTATCGGACGGTTTTGTGTTCTCTACCAAACGACATACGTCGTTGTTGACGAAACCGAGTTTCCGCGTTCGCACCGCGCTCGCCGTTTGCTAGACTCATTTCCGTGTTAAATAGGGCAGAGCCAATGATGCGGGCGTACACTCGAAAGTTTGCGTCTCATGTGACTTTCATCAATACCAGCCTTTGCGGGCTATTTCTCCTACTGCGTCCTTTTCCTCTTTCTCATCACTGTCATGAAGGATGCCGGTCTACACGGTTTCCCTACCTCCATTGCTAGCTTTCGAGGGATGCTGATGTCAGCGCTGCAATTCTGATTTCACCGCATCCGCCAAGTGTCGATCCATGTCATGCACAGACCATCGTTGTGAACTACGCGTTGATTTCCATTTTCTTCTTCTCGGTAAACTACCTCGCTGCGTCCTTCTCGCCTGGGTCACTTGACTGTGGTCAGGTATTCCTATGTACGTCCGTCCTGGAGCGGACACCCTCTGAGGTACGCGAAAGCCGTTCTGTCTCCGTGACGCATCCGCACCGGCGCTAGAGGCGCCATCGCAGACGACCGGGGCAGGTACTCGGCGCGCGATAGAACGTATGAAACAACCAGCATATCCGAGAAGAGGTATGGGACATGGAACTCGGAAGTATGGTGCATCATGATGGGCACTTTCCAGAATGCCAACATCCATTGCGCAATCAGGCAACGCGAGTCTGTGTCAACGTTTCGTCTGATGCAACGAAAAACCATCGTTTGGATTGCGCTGCAGGCGTCACGACACGAGCTGTGACACATGATGCCGCCATCGCCGCTGCCGCCTAGCGCAGCACGCGCATGGCGCAGAAATGACCCGAAAATATACAAAGCTCCCTGAGCCTCCGGCGTGCACCGCGCACTGCACTGCAAGCGAGCGCTCTCTACGCTGTCTTCCGTATGGACAACTGTTGCGATCCATAGAACAACGCGCGTTGAGCCGCTGTTCTTAGAGAAACGGACCCGGGCGTGTGAATCTTGTTTCTTTTATAGCCCTAAACACCGGGTTTTCTTGGTTGCTATAGAGAAGCCGTCAGACAAGACCAGCACACAAAATGCCTCCAAAAGGCGACCCGAACGCTGTAACCATCGTCTACGTCAGGGTTGTTGGCGGGGAAGGTGCGGCTGCCTCCAGTTTGGCGCCCAAGATTGGTCCACTCGGACTCTCACCTAAGAAAGTTGGCGATGATATCGCAAAAGCGACAAAGGATTGGAAGGGTCTGCGCATTATGGTCAAGCTCACCGTTCAGAATCGTCAAGCGCAGGTTGAAGTCGTCCCGAGTGCTGCAGCGCTGATCATCCGCGCTCTGAAAGAGCCGCCCCGAGACCGAAAGAAAGTGAAGAACGTGAAGCACGATGGGAACTTGACTCTTGATGAAATCAAAGAGATCGCTCGAATTATGCGGGAACGATCCTGTGCACGTGAGCTCAGTGGAGTGGTACGTGAAATTCTCGGGACCTGCCACAGCATCGGGTGCATGGTCGAGGGACGTCATCCACGAGAAGTCATCGAGCAGATCCGCTCTGGCGAGATCATGATCGAGAACGTGTAAAAGCTGATGTGGACAAGATAGGTCTCGCTCTGTCGACATAACGACCCGTGCATCGCCGGCACGATACGCGGCGCGAATGTCCCCGAATACGCACGAGCGATCGCGCAGCCTGCACGTAACCGGATGACGAGGAGGCGCTGCCGCCCTTGTAGATGATGGTACAAGATTTTTCCTCGATGGACGGCAGGTGTCTCGTTCAGTCCCTTACACGGGAAATCCTTGAACGAAGCCCGCTTCCAGGTCAGCTGAACGTTGATGCAATGCCCATGCATACAAGAACACGCGGAAAGGCATGCGAACGTGCACCTGCATACCGCAGGGCACTTTGATCGAATTCGTGTCCAGGGCGATGATGATCCGCGCGCCACAGGGGCATACGCTCGCACCGCACGCAACGTCAGGGACTAGGCAGATAACAACTCAGAACGATCACGCTGAAGAAGTCGAATTGCGCCTCGACCGGCTCGTGCTAACTCGTGCACACGTGCGCCAACGGTCTACACACATCCGTGTCATCAAAAATAGACGTCGGGTACGCCATCATGACGACCAGCATGAATCCTGACACATGATACCCACAGCAGAGCCGAATGCATACACCCGCATCGCGTTTCCAGATCCGAGCGCCAATCCAAGCCACGAAACGCAACTTGTCGACAGGAGACGCCACAGTTGCCGCCGAGCAGGCGACGATGTCGCCGCCAGGAAGTCGCATCTCGTGACGCGCGCCACAGCCACGGCCTCGTGCGATCGTTTGATCTGCGTCCTGCGGGACGACTCCAGTCCGAGCGACTTGTTGTTGATAGCGATTTCGCGTGTTGGGCTTCTCTCTAAAACACTTTGCGAGTTTCACTGCAACTCTAGCTGCATCTATGAATAGGCTCTCTATAAATTCTAACTCATGTGTCTGTAGAAAACAGATTGATTTGGCAGCATCCGGACGACACGCTCTGCGTCGGTGCGAGGGGCTGCGGCCGGCCACAGCACGGCTAGCACAAGTCTGCGGCTTCGTCGCGGGCCCAGCAACGACATGGAACCGGGATCAGGGAAAGACCCAACAGTGTCGGACTTGTGCCCGTTGCTGTTTCAAGTATGGGCTTCGGGGGGCGAATTTCTCGCTTGCTGCTCGAGCCCGGTCCCATTCTCGACTCGTCTGCTGCGAGGGCCAAAGCGTCCAGGACGGGCGCACTGAGCGCTCCCCCGTCGGGTGCAGCAGCGAGCTTCGTCGAAACAACAAGGGCGGCGGATCAGGCCCCGAGACCGAGATCACCGTAGAACCCGAGGTAAGCACGGCAACGATCGCACGCGAGGTTGAGCGATCGTTTGATACGGTTCTCCAGGAGCTGGCGGCGATTCAGTCGGACTCGCCGCGAAACGTGGCGATTCTAGGCACCCGCCATTGCTCATACTTGCACCAGCAAATCATTGAACTCCTGACGTTTGCCAACGTGCTCCTGGGAAACCATGTCATCACCTCGGGGGGTATCGGTAGCAATATGGCCGTGATCCGTGGGGCGCTGCGGGCCGACAAGCCCGAACTCTTGACTGTCGTGCTGCCGCAGAGTGTCGAGAAGCAGCCTACTGAAGTGCGCGAATTGTTGGAACGTGTGACACAGATTGTGGAAATGAAGCAGAATGATAGCTTACCGTTAGATGTCGCGAGTAGACTATGCAACTCGGATATCATCAGCAGAGCGGATCGTTTCATAAGTTTCGCGTTCCACGATAGTGAAGTGGTGCTGGAAGCCGCCAGGGAGGCTAAGGCACTGAACAAAGTAGTCACTTTACTGTATTTGGACTAGGCGTTGGCTGTCCGTTGTCGGGGTCCGACGGCACCTGCCTCGAACATGCCGAGCGCGTGTTCGGGGCCTCTCTCTCTCTGGTCGCTGCGCTGCGGCCAGATCATCCACGTTCTTCATGGGGATGGATCGCTCGCTCGCCAGGATGAAAAGCGGTGCGTCGGTCTGACAAGTTGCATCCCCCGCGACTGGGCGCCGACCAACGAAGATGGCGACCAGAGAACGAGGACTCCATCATGCGCCAGTCATCTAAAATCGTCTGTTTTACGGAGCACTCATATGCCGCACGCTGTTTCTGAACGAGTCCCCGGGTTGCTGTAGCCGTGCTCGTTACCCGTCTCTGGAGGCGAACACCGATTACCTAACGTCATGATGCTCGCTGGGGTCCGAATGTCTCCCCAGCCGTCCATGAGCTTGGCACCGAATGGCACCCCATGAAACGGCCATCCAGGGTCCAGCCTCACACAAAACTCATTTCATCATGTATGTGCAGGTGCATCCTCGCCGGATGACCAGCGATCTCGTCTCAAGTGCTGGCTCGCGTACCCAGTCCTTGGTGTGTCGCTGATGCGCCACAAGGCCGCTTGCTTGCGCAGCGCGCGTTCACAATTTCTCTGTAAGGAATACAGCGTAAACCATGGCGCCTGACCCAGAGCGAACGTTTACAGGGGTATCACAAACCTGCGCTCTCCGCGGATATTACCAGGCGGGGCCCTGAGTCAAGCCGCCCGTTCCCTACGAGCACGCCTCTCAACCGATAGGCTCTGAGAGTGCCCGCAGCGACGTTCAGCCGAGATATACGCCCTGGTGGGATCCGCGCACCCCAGGGCGTACGGCGACAAAGGCCGTCTGACAATGCAGCAAAAGGACAGCAGCATCCGCGGCCTCTGGTCCATCCGAGCCACCCGCTTATCCTAACTTTGCGTGCCGCGTATCGCTAGAAGCATGGACGAGCCATTCAGTGGACAGCCGCCTCTGCACCGCACTCGTCAATCGAAGCGCTTGACAATCCAGCGCTGGTACGGATACGCAGCGTTGCGTCGCAGTCCGATCACGTCTTGATCGATAGACACTTTTGCGGCAAGTCGTGGACGCACCGTCGCCGGACGGGGCAAGCACCCGCACGCGCAGCCTGCGTTACACGACTTGGTGGACGGCGCTGCTCGCTCGCCGTGACTTGTGTTCGGCAGCGTTTCGAGCGGAGCATGAAAGGGCACGATTGCACTCGCACACCTCCAACGACCCGTCCAGAGTTGGTTCAGAAGTCGGTGCTGCAGCTGCGATGCAGTGCGGTCTGTAGTACTCGCGTACCCAGGAAACTGGTACGAAAGCAGCGATCGAGATGCGCTCGCAGTACCCGAGGAAACGGAAACGATCGACAACGTCTCTGAACTGGTGTCGTGCTTGCTTCCCATCGTGCCGGTGATGTGTCCAGCTGTACCCGTCCGTGTACCCAGTTCGTCCAAGCAGCTCCATATTGAGCGCTGGGCATCCCGTAGCGCTGCAAAGCAGCAACACTGGACGGATGCATAGGTCGCTGGTGCAGACGCTGCAACTTTCCGAGCGCTGCTACAGGTCTGCGCTGGCCGTGAAAACGCGGCCTCCAGAGCCAGCGCGTGTGCACACCCCAGCGTTAAGCACGTCAGCACTGGACGAAACCTGCTACTGCCGTTCGCCGTTCGGGGTTCACGTTTCCGTTGATGTCTCCGAACGACCTCTGGTCTAGTATCGCGTTTTGCGGACAGTGTGCACAGTTGCTGTCGTCGACCGGAGCGACGGGCGAACAGGACCCTTCAGCTGGTGGGGCTTCTGCCTCGTCCGCTGCGGGCTCGGGCATGTCGCTGGGGTTCCTCACGGACCTCCCTCGAGTGCCCTGCTTTCGAGTGTCGGTCCTTCAGGGAATTCTAGGAGGTTTCACGCTGACAGGGTTTCGTGTCTTCCACGAGTTCCGCAAAGCACGACAACAAACAAGCAGCAACACGTTTACGCAGGTTCCGGTGCTCGCCCGGGTGGCTGGGATCGGCACCGTTGACTTTGCGGTGCGCTCTATCCTGGTTTTTTCGGCGTTGAGTTGGTTAGTGTGCCGCTACAAGTACCGCCAGAGTCGTGAGCAGATTCGTCGTGCGATAGGACAGGCCACGTGGCAACCAGAGCCAAAGCTGCTGCCTGCACGCGAAAGCGACCCGCCAGAGGCAGCTGTATCCGAGGTTCCGAAGGAAGAGCACACGCCCTGACAGGTATACAGTCGGTAGCCGGTCACTGGCCCTCGAGGGCCGCGCTAGGCTGCAAGCTGAGGCGGGCTCCGCAGTGAAAACTCACCCGAGTCTGCTGCCTGCTCGAGAGCGCCCCCTTGCCGTTCAATGAACCAGGACAACGGCACAAGAAAGCTTCCATCGCCAGCGTTTTCACGCTCAACTCGTCAGGATATTGTCGAGTGCCCGCTGCGGCAGACAGCTTTGCCCTCCGAGCTCTACTGGTCGGAAGTATGCCCGCTAGCCGCTGGTGCCTCAGGCGGGAGACCTGACGTCTCGAGCACGGCCCTGAACTTTTTCAGAGCGTTTTCCTTTTCACGTCCAATGTATTCGAGGTCGTAGACATCGTATAATAAACGCAGTAGAAACAGGTCAGGGTTCTCGCCGCGGTCCAGCCACTGCAGCAACTCCAGTGGAACGCGCCAGTTCCCTGGCTCCGCCAGAGAAGCCTCTGTAGCGCTCAGCGTGGCACACTTGGTCCGCTGCTCCATGCAGAGCGCTCGAAGGCGTTGGTACGCTCCCGCCAACGCTTGGATCGTCGCGGACAACGCGTCAGGCCCCGCTTGCGACGAAGCCTCGCGGTAGAAGACGGCAGCACGGTTTAAGCGTTCCCACAGACGAATGCACTCCACCAGCTGCTTCTCTACCGCAGCATAGTCGTTGTCACTCATCAACGAAGCAAGCGTCTCCCGTTCAGACGCGAAGACAATCCCTGTGGCAGCGCGGTGGCGCTCACAACAATACCGACAAAGCGACTAGTTTGCGGTATCCAGCCCGGCATGCCCAGGCAAAGGACTGGCAAACGATTCGCGTACCGTCGTGAATGCAGCCCGGACTGCAGCGCGGTCAGTCATTGGCACTGACGAAGCACTGTCCAGGTGTTACCGATGTTCACGTTTTTGGCCTCATCGACGATCGAAACGAATACGTCGTTTGCATCTTTGGTACTGGTGAGCGTTGTCGTGCTGGCAAGCGCTTGGCTATGGCACCGGTATAGCAACCGCGCTGGCGAGAGAGCACCTGCCCTTAAGCCTGATACGTTCACCCGGTTCCGTCTGGTAGCCAAAACCGTCGTGTCCCATAACACGCGTCTGTTTCGGTTCGCGCTTCCGTTCCCTGATCAACTACTTGGTCTGCCGCCAGGGCAGCACGTTGTGCTACGTGCGCGCGTTCCTGACGCCGAGGAGCCAATTCTCCGACCGTACACACCGGTGTCGAAACCGGAAACACGCGGTTACTTCGAGTTGCTCGTGAAGGTCTATCCTGCGCCTAGCGGAAAAATGGGTCGCTATCTAGACGCTCTGGAACCGGGAAGAGACTTTGTGGAAGCACGAGGCCCAAGCGGAACCTTCAGTTACCAACGGAACATGGTTGCAGAACTTGGTATGATCGCAGGCGGCACGGGGATCACGCCCATGTGGCAATTGATTCAAGTAATCCTGAGTGACCCTTCTGATAAGACTAGAATCAAACTGATCTTTGCAAATGTGAAAGAAGAAGATATTTTATTGCGTTCTGCGATCGATGCTGCAGCAGCGCAATACGCGGAGCGATTCACTCGTTTTTACGTCCTAAACGAGCCGCCTGCTGAATGGAGCATGGGCATAGGTTTCGTTACGCAAGAGCACATCCGAAGTTTTATAGGTCTCCCGGATGCGAGCAAGATGGTGCTCATCTGCGGCCCGCCGCCGATGAACAAGGCAATGCGCGAGCATCTCGAGGCCCTTGGCTACGACAAAGCCGCTGTGTTTCGGTTCTAAAGTATCCGGTACGCAACAGACGATGCGGTGTCTAGGGTTTTGCGTCATCATGGAGCAAACGCATCCGGCAGTCGCACGACGCGCTCTGCAACGTACACGCTCGCAACCCGAATACGCACCGCTGGACACGGCCCTGGGACGCTAGGTACCGGCGCATGCTCCATGGCGCCTGTCGTCTGCGTAGGCGCGTTGCAGCGATCCTAGTACCAGCAGCATGCGTTGACAAGGGTGCGTATCTAGACGCGAGTCCATGGAAACCGCTGCTCTGGGCGTGTCGAGCGTGAACGCGACCATTGATAGAGAGAGACAGGGCAGACGCTGGGCGCCTGCTTTGTAAAGCATCCTATATAAGTCCAAAACAAGACGCAGCACGTTCTCTTCCAGTCCGCTGAAATCATTTTCATCTGCTGGCGAATAGAGCCTGGTGTGGGCGGATCCACTGCGTCGCGCGATTCCCGACGTGGTCAGGTTCTGCTGCACCGTCCGAGGTGAAGCGTTCTAGGCCAATCGATGCTAGTGTCGTCGATACGCAGCTGCTCTGTCATCTGTGCAGTTTAAAGCTCGCGGGTGTGACACGACGCCCGATTGTCCCCGTACGTGTCGCGCCGCCGATACCCGCTTTCAGACGGAATGGCCCCCGCACCTAAACCATGCCATGCTTCCCCTCGATTCGCTTCCTATTCTGAACTGTAATGCGCCGAAGCATAAATTCGTAGACCTGCAGCCGTAACACAGCGGAAGCTGCCAATTGCTAGAGTTCACGCAACCCCCGGCGCTGTCAAGCCCCTGTTTCAGCAATCATCTGTCGAAACGGCTCCGATTCTCGATGCCATGCAGCGTGCGGCACGCGTAGCACGGGAATCCCTCATACCACCGCGACTACCGGCATCGTCGCGGGTACGCACGTCGGCTTTTTCCATGGTTATACGTCGTCAAGGCAAAGCAAGCATGTTCCGGTGTTCATAGTAGGCATAGAGTCGCTCAACCAGGGGGTCGAGGCTGAGCTTCACGCGGCGCATATACTCGTCTTTCCGGGACGCCTCCACTCCAATGGATGTAAGAAACTGTTCGATGGGAGGCAGGAAGAAAACCGCTGCACGAACCGCCGCAATAACGACGCTCCCGTGGTGTTCACGCAGCGCCTCCTGGTACGCGGTCCAGACGCACTCGCGTGTCGCCGCGCGTTTCGAGTAGGACGCTGCCGGGCAGCGCGCGAGCTCCCGCATGAGTACCTGAATGAACTTGAGGCACCACATCATTCGCAGAATATTACGGGCTGCACCTTGCTTACCACTGCCGGTTTCCAGACACCCTTCTCGGGTTTCTCGCTCGATAACCTTACGAATAGTGGCGTAATTCTCTGGGTCGCTCCGGTATATGCGGTACAGCGTCTCACGCTTTTCAACAACATCCTGGTGCGCGAAAGAGAATGCAGCACCGAGGTGCTGAAACATGCCCGCAACTGCGGACAAAGCCGCAATAAAGTCCAGCAGGTACGGCAGCGGCCAAGGCTCTTGCGCAGGCGGCTCGTCGTAGCGGATTCGCTCAAACGCTTCGAGAAACTTTTCGAATGAGAACGGCGTACCAGCGTCAGTGGTAATTCGATCAAGTTCGTTTCCTTTCGCTGACAACTCGCGAACGTGCATCCAAGATTCACTCTGTTCATCCCGTTGAGTCATAGTGTCGACCTGTCGGGAACGAGTGACCAAACGAGATGCGCCGTACCGCAGGTGTTCGGCGAGCCGCATCCGTCTTCCTCAACCGGCGCTATCGACGCTATTGCGGTCGCTTTCGGCAGGCACTAGCACCACGATAGGACGTATGAAACGACCAGAATATCCGAGAGGAATTATGGGTAATGCAACTTGGAGGTAGGGGGTTGATGGATACCTCACCGCGCACTGAAAAAAACACACAAAAAAGTAAGAAAAGAAACATGCACCAAATCGGAGAACGCTGGCCCAGGTAAAAGTTTTGACAATGAAAAAAATCCGTCTGCCTCACTGGACGTCTTCGAGCGATGGAGAGCGCGGGTGTACAGCGACAGACGCAAGCACTGGCTCTTCCATTCGATTGCGAATGTCTGGACGCCGATACGGTCCGTGAGGAAACAGGTACCCGAGACAAAGTCCACACTGGAGAAAAAGTTCCGCAATTTCGACTCATCTACGCTCCCTTCGCACCCACACGTGACCTATTGACCACCGGAGGCGATCGCTACGATGACTGCAATCCGGGTCCTTGGCAGTTTTCCATGCAAGCTGAGGAGCGCGGAGCCGCTGGGAGCGTGCTCCCCTGTGAGCGAGGTATCATGCTGCAGTCGACTTTGGTATCGTGGATGGCTACGACGAGATGCGGATTCGTGTTTCGGAAGACATCGATGATCGGACGCGAGCGGTTCCGTGAGCTGCCGCCTCTGACAGCCTGTGGTCGACTTGTCACTGCGCGACGTCGCGATACGCTCGATGTGCACCCAGCGGCGCGAGTCGCTGCGTCCACGCAGTGCCTTGGCGGGGAACCATCGAACACGTGAAGCGGGCGTGATTGGAACATGCTCCGCATTCGCACAAGAGCGTCACGGAGGCTTGGACGTATGCACGGGATACTGATCTCGGTTGCTTTATGAACCGTACACGGGAGGCGTCACGAGTCGCGTTGATTACGGTGACGTGCCGATGCCAGCGGGAGAGCGTCGAACGCGTCACTCTGGACACTCGATCGAGATTCCCTGAACCTCGTATGAAACCGTTGGCTCTGACAACTGCCATCGGCATGTCGAGGCTATGTGTTTCTGAAAACCCAAGTCCGAAACAACATCCGAATACGTGAACCGTACGATCATCAGTATAGTGTTTGAGTCTGAACGCACACAAGTGTGGATCCTCTGCGTACCGACTCGTGTTCATCGACGCACAGACAATCCGCTGAATTCATGGGTGTTGCTCCGTAACCAAAGGCCGCAATCTCTGCGTTTGGTATCTACCTGCCAGGAAGACTCTTTTACTCTTTAGATGCTTCTTGTGATCATGGATGGATTTCGAATAGGTTCGGTGCCGCGCCACTGCCGCATCCCAAGGTCACCCGGCATCGTGGTGCTCTCAGCGCTTCAGTTCGAAGGTATCTCGGGTGCGCTGAGGCGCGTCCAATAACCACATGTCGACTGTGGACGCTGCATATCAGTTCAGCTCGTCTGTTGTGTGTTCCTGTCGCGAAAAAACCGAACGTTGACGCAGCGTTGTCGCTTGCTCACCATTCACGGAAGCACGCTGTGCAAAGTTTCCAGTCAGTCGGCCGGCTTCACGCACCAGACATAAACACGGGCGAACCGAGTTCGAGTTCCGCGACGACCGCAACACAGCACCTGTCGCTGCAGAGACACCAGGCGGACTGAGTCGTGACCCGCTCGCCCGCCGGAGGCACGCGTGCTGCTCTCGAGGCCGGTACAGCGTTGTTCGTTAACGCTCGGGTGCTCGTTGAGTGGGTTACGGGGATCGGGCACGAGAACAGAGCTTCCTCGTCTGCACAAGCTTTGAAGCTCGTAGCGTCAACAACCGTATAGCGGGCTTTGCAGCCCCGGGAGTTGTCTACAGATGCGTCTGGATGACGTTCGCGCTAACCTGGCACCGGTTATCGTTCAGTGCACGAGCGAGGCAGATTCTCGCCGAACGTCGCATAGCGAAGCGGTGGCACCTGCCTCGCGATATGCACCAACGCTGCCAGCTTCGTCAAGCACCGTAAACTTTATGCAAACTTGGGAAACGACTCGCGCAAAGTCACCGTTCTGTTGAAAACGAGGTGAGGTGGCGAGGCCTCAAGCTGGGAGTCCGGGTCCACGCAATAGAACCCGACTCTCTCGAACTGAAAAATAGCGCCTGGGTGCCAATCATCCGCGGATTCGCACCGAGCTTGTTGCAGAATGCGCTCGCTCTTGGGATTGAAGAAGGTCAGCCACCCGTCGCGCTCTGATAGGTTCTGCTCGGCAGCGGCTTGAAGCGGATCTTCCACGCAGAACAGGGGCTCGTACAAGCGGCATTCACAGGGCATGCTTTTCTCGGATACCCAGTGCAACACACCTTTTGGACGAGGTTGCGGTAATTGGGTGAGAATCTCGGCATGCAGCACCTGAACTTGGTCATCACTTGTGGCGGGCGCATGCTGGGCAGTCAAGGCGGCAAGAACGCGAATCGCGAACCCAGTGTGACGCAGCAGGGCTGCTTTCCCTGGTGCAAGCCCGTAATAGTCCTTCGCATCTTGTAAACGAAAATCAGTTCGCTCCAAGTAGATCATCGGGGTAAATTCGAGCGTACGCGTGCCCAGCTCGGGTCGTTTGGGATGGTTCGGCACCTGCACGGTAACTGCTTCTGCTGCCGACAGCGCCTGGGCAAAGTTCTTCAGCAGCACGGGCAACGGTTCGAGCACCACCATGCGACGCGGAGCATGCTGATCCATATACTGACGCACACAAGCCTCTAGCTTGCGCAGATGCACGTTGTTCTCCGCCCGTGAAAACCCTACACTAGCCACAAAGTGGTTAATGGCGACTGGCGTGTAGCCCCGGCGCCTCATGCCAATCAGGGTCGGCATGCGTGGATCATCCCAACCGCGCACTAAGCCGCGCTCAATGATCTGGGTTAGTTTGCGCTTGCTCAAAACCGTGTGTGAAAGATTCAAACGACTGAATTCAAAAACGAACGGCCGATACATGTCGAGAGCCTCTAGCAACCAGTAGTACGAGTCCCGTCGTATCTCGAATTCCAGCGTGCACATCGAGTGCGTAATCCACTCCAGCGAGTCGACCAGGCAGTGCGTAAAGTCGTACGACGGATAGATGCACCATCGATCTCCGACGTGCGGATGCGCTGCGTACTTGATGCGGTATGCGACGGGGTCTCTCATGACAGGATTCGGATGCTGCATGTCGATCTTCATACGAAGAACGGCGGCACCCTCATCGTATAGTCCAAGACGCATCCGCTCGAAGCAGTCAAGGTTCTCCTCGACGGAACGATTTCGCCACGGAGACGGACGCTTCTCTTCGCGATCGCGCGCCATCTCCTCAGGCCGCTGATGGCACACATAAGCCTTGCCACGTCGAATGAGTTCCACAGCGAGTTCATGCAGACGGTCGAAGTAGTCGGAAGAGTACGTGATCTGGTAGGGTTGATAACCCATCCACTGCACTGTCTCGATGATTGAATCGATAAAGGCCTGCTCTTCTGTGTCGGGGTTGGTGTCGTCAAAGCGCAGGATGCACCGGCCTCCGTTTCGCATTGCGTAACCAAAGTCGAGCAACATCGCCTTGGTATGACCGCAATGAAGATGTGCGTTCGGCTCAGGCGGGAAGCGCGTGACAACAGAGCATCCATCCGTATTTGCACGTTGCAGAGCGAGCAGCTCCGGTGTATTCCGCATGGAGTCTAACGATCGTGCGTCGAAATAGGCTGGTAGCGCTGCAAATGGATTTTCAGCGAGCTGCGCGTCCGTTTCGTTATCGATAGCCGATCCCGCGCCGATACCAGCGTGCCCGTCTTTCGTCTTTGGTGCGGAACTCGCAGACGTCGCGGTGTTGAGCATGCGTCGGTTGGTTTTGCAGCGATCATCTGATGGACGATCTGCCGCCTCTTTGCTGGTGGTCGTTGAGGCGCGCGATCCCGCTCCGGCCTCTGACGAGCGTGGGCCCAGCAACGCAAAGAGTTTTGCATCGACCGCTTCCTTGATGCGGCGGCCTTCAACAAAACGAACACGCCGCTGAACACCAGCGATAATGGGACCAAGTGGATACTGGTAGCCCCGCACCAACAGGTCGTCCATGATTGTCCGAATTTCTTCGTCGACTGCAGCCGACAGCGTACTGTCGTCAACAACAACGCCCGCACCCACTGCAGCGTTGAAGTCGTCGCGGTCAACTTTGCCCTCGGCAGCTGTGCCCGGGGCCGACTCGAGCAGCGCCTCGAGGTAAGCGAACGCCGCTTCGAGCTTGGCCGTGTTGTCGATGCGCCCGTCGCCAATTGCTTCAAAGATGAGCTCGCGGAAGCAGCGCAGTTTTGTCGGGAGCTTGCTCACAGCCACATAAAGCAGCGAGGCTTTCTGCGGCGTGAGTGCCTGCTCCTCAGGCAATCGATCCGCAGTCGACTCCAGCGCTGAACGTTTGGCCACTTGCACGGCCTCAGTTAGTGCCGCCTGGACTTTAGCCGACCGTGCGACCGCTCGAAGGTTTCGATCCTCAAGACCTAGAGCTCGCAACTGATCTAAGAGACCACCGTCACCGGAGGCAGCTGCAGCGACGGCGTTCGTCTCCATAACTACCAACGCAGCCGCGACACAGCACGACGGGCGCTAACGGGAAAGCCGTGCGTAGACGCCTGCGAAACGCCAGGCGTGGAAAAATAGCCCCAGCAGGGCGCTGCTGTCCAGGTGCTTCGATGTCCGGTTTACGGCTGCGTTGCGATCCTGGCGTATGCACTCGGGTGCAGTGCATCGATTCCGTCTAGGCATGCTCATTTTTCGATGTCCACGACAATTGGAGGCTTGTTTTGCATCTATACGAGCTGTGGTATCTGTATCTCGGATCTATATACAAAATAGAGGATTCGATGTCTACGACAATTGGAGGCTTGTTTCGCATCTATACGTGCTGTGGTATCTGTATCTCGGATCTATATACAAAATA
>Ga0123519_10003378_pt1 | contig 26441 bp, 24 predicted proteins | sample YelNatPaOPRAMG02_FD_87396 | JGI IMG/M metagenome (GOLD analysis project Ga0123519, IMG submission 87396) | Hot spring microbial communities from Yellowstone National Park - Yellowstone National Park OP-RAMG-02 (version 2) | ecosystem: Environmental > Aquatic > Thermal springs > Hot (42-90C) ...
AGTTCCAATAGCAATTTCGCCTATGCAATCTGCACCTTCAACTTTAAGGATTTCTCGAAGAAATTCTTCTCCCTTTGAGGCTGAAGCCTTAACAACTTTACCGTTCCTGAACGTTAATCTTACGTCCTCGCCAACGGTTCAAATTTCACTTGCTTGGTTTAGGAAATTGCATATTCTCCCCTGCTAATCATGAATTCGACGCCATGCGCGATGCGCGCGCATCAGGCTCTCATAGTACTATGCCATGATGAAAAAATAGGAGGTAAGGAATACGATGATCTTTACGAAAAATTTGCTGTCTAATGGGTGCTTTTCAGATTGAAATTATAAGCACGATTATCAGTTCTCTAATTAAAGCCCGATATACTTTCTGCCAAACTCTGGGTGCTTAAGTAACCCTGTGGCTTCTCCTTCATATGCCAATCGTCCACTGACAAGTAGATAGGCTTTATTTCCTATTTCAAGTGCTTTTTTCGCATTTTGCTCAACTAGCAATATTGTTAATCCCAGCGTATCTCGCAACTCCATAATTTTCTCAAAAACCTCTGTGGCGAGCTTCGGCGATAGATTCCCCGTGGGTTCGTCAAACATCATCACTTTAGGTCTTCTTAGCAAGGCCATTGCCATAGCTAACATTTGTCTCTGCCCACCACTTAAGACGGTTGCTTTCATGTTTAAGTAATTTTTAAATTCAGGAAACATTTCTAGGTCTTCATTTATTCTACCATAAAGCTCTTCCTTCTCGATAGTTAAACCAGCCATAACTAAATTTTCCTTAACTGTTAAAGATGCAAATATGTTACCGGTCTGCGGTAAATATGCCATCCCTAATCTTGCCCTTTCATATGGGTGAAGCTTAGTAATATCCTCTTCTTCACACTTAACGGTTCCAGAGTAGATGCTTGTCAACCCCATAATTGTTTTTAATAACGTTGATTTGCCGCTACCGTTTGGTCCTATTATAACGGTTATTCCATTTGATTTTGCTGAAAAGTTAATGTCATATAAAACTTGAGTTTTTCCGTAACCAGCGTTTAATCCTTGAATTTCTATCATTTTAACCACCTAAATAGGAGTTTATCACTTCTTCATTATGAAGAACTTCATCTGGTTTTCCTTGGCATACGATCTTCCCTCCAATCATAGCACAGACGATATCAACATATTGCATAGCTATGTCTAATCGATGTTCTATCATAAGAAAAGTTATTTCACGCTCTTCTCTGATTGTCTGGATATATTTGAATATTTGATGGGCTAGCGTAGGGTTTACGCTTCCTACGGGTTCGTCTAAAAGTATCATTTTTGCCTCAGTCATAAGAGCCCTGCCCATCTCAAGGAGTTTAAGCTGTCCTCCGCTTAGGTTTTCAGCTGGGATACTAGCTAAATGGTTAAGATTAAGAAGGCTGAGTACTTCTTGTGCTTTTCGGACAGCTTCTCTTTCTTTCTTTAGCCATGTGCGTTTAAACAGAGAGTGAAACAATTTTTCTCCAGGATTATGTTGGTAGGCTGCTAGAAGATTTTCAAGAATGCTTAGCTTGAAAAATGGCGCTGGAATTTGAAAAGTTCGAATAAGTCCTCTTCTTGCTATTTCATGAGGAGGTTTGCCTGTTACATCCATTCCGTCAAATATAATATTTCCTTGGTCGGGTTTGTAGAAACCTGATATACAGTTCAATAATGTTGTTTTGCCGCTTCCATTAGGTCCCATGATCAGGTTTACATGTTTGCTTTGTATTTCTATCGAAACATTGTCTACAGCGCGAAATTTTCCAAAGACTTTTGTTACATTTTTCACAGTTAGGATGTTCAAGTCAATATTCCCTCACTCAGTAGAAAAAAGGAAGGTGAGGATAAAGTTTACGCTAACCATTTCACACTATCTGAAACAAAGTCGTAATAGCCAACATTTTTCCATTGAATGGTGCCATTTTCTTCGGCAACTATCCATATGGCGTAGTTGCCACCCGCCCGGTCCCCTGCATCATTAAGCAGTGTCCAACCACTAGCTCCAAAGTACGAGGATGCAACTTGAGGCAAGACCTTTTTAATAGCATCGGCGTCATACTTGCCGGCGATCAAGGTTGATAACGCAACAACCCATGCACTATCATAGAGATTAACAGTGTAGGATTGAGGTTCCATTCCGGCCTTTGCTACAAATTTCGCGCGGAACTGCTGGTACTTTTCTGACTGCGTCGCTGCAAAATAAGTGCATACATGTTTAACTCTTACTGCAAGTTCTCCAGCTTCCTTTACCAAAGGTTCTGATAGTGCATGGCCATCTGATCCAAACCAAGTAATGTTTAGAAGTTCTGGGTATTGACCTGCTTGTTGCTGTATTGGCACTACTTGCTCTTGAAAAGTCAGTATTAAGAAACCTACATGGTTCCATCCGTAAGTTGCAGCAGCTCCTCTGACTGAAGAGGCAGCTTTTGATACTTCCGTAGAAAACTCGGTTGCATCAGGATCATATCGTATATAATCTGCAATTACCCCTCCGGACGCTGTGAATAAGGGGTTGAACGCACCATAGATGCCGTCTCCCCAAGCGTCTCCCCTTTGCATAACCACTACTGCCTTGATATTTTGGTCCATGAGAATTCTAACTATCGCTTTAGCTTGTTTCGTGTCGTCTGGAACAAACCTGAATATGTAGTCATCTGGAATGGCTAGTGCTGGCGAGGTGGATCCGCAGCTAACTATAAGAATATGATTCGAGGCAGCATAACCCTTTACAGCTTGGATATGTGAACTGCATCGCCAATCCAAAATAACTTTAACGCCTTCCGCCACTAAAGTTTGTGCTTTTTCTAAAGCCTTAGTTGCCGAGCCTTGAGGGTCTTCTATTAGAAATTTGAAGGTAGCATTAATTCCTATTGACTGTAGATAATCGTTGATTTCTTCTTGGACAATTTCTGTGGTGGGTCTGTCATTTGCTCCATCTACCGTATCACATAGCATTACTCCAATGGGTATTTCCCCTCGAAGTTGGGCATATTGCCCAGGAGAAGTCACGCTGTAACCTATGAAATAGCCAGCTAAAAGACCTATGATGAGCATGGCAATCGAAGAGACAATCACTATAGTTTTTGAGATAGGCATTTTCCTTTCACCTTTATTACAATTGAAGAGCAAACCTTATAAATTTTATCCCCTTTATCGTCAAGGGTGAAGATAAATGGATATAGTAGTCATAATTAGTGCAATAGTTTATGCTAGCATCCTTAGCCTTTTGAGTACTGGCTTTACTTTAGTTTATTTGACGGCAAAAATACCAAATTTTGCGCATGGAAGTTTTGCAACGATCGGTATATACATAAGTTTTACGGCAGTCTATGTTCTTGGAGTGAACCCGTACTTATTTGCACCTGTAGCATTTATACTGACCGGAACAACCGCTCTTTTAATTTATTTATCTGTCTTAGGCTTATTAAGAAAACGAGGGGCTTCTCTTATTTCACAGATGATTTCTTTGTTAGCTGTAGAAATGATTATTTCAGCCGTTTTAAATATTTATTTAGATTACATTCAATTTACTGAGGGCATATATTCTCGTTCACTTCTTCTAAGATATATAGATTTTAATTGCCTAGGGTTGCCAGGAATTTTAATTGTCTCTACTACAGTTGCACTTACACTGATATTGAGCATTCATCTAATGTTGACGCGAACTAAATTTGGGATCAGCATGAGGGCTACCGTAGAAGACTCATCACTGGCCGCTATTCTTGGAGTAAATATAAATTTGGTAACGTCAATTTCATGGTTTTTAACTGGCGGACTTGCGGGTCTTGCAGGAAGCCTCATGCCAATGTGGTTTCAAGGAGACCCGCAAATAGGCTATAGAATATTAGTTTCTGTTTTTGCAGCTAGCGTTTTGGGCGGCTTATCAAGTATTTATGGAGCGATACTTGGAGGTTACATCATCGGCTTGACAGAAATCTTAGGCACAGCGTTTCTTTCGGACGTAATTGGAACATGGGTAACTTCTTATAGATTATTGATACCCCTTTTAGTAATGTGCTTTACATTACTATTAATGCCGCGCGGAGTCGTGGGGATCATAGAAAGCCTACGCATGCGTAGGTATAAACTATCAAGGTGAAAAGGATGGATTCTTTGTTATTTTTGATAATTTCAGACATAGTTGTGTATATCGGGATTTACCTAATAGTAGTAATTGCACTTAATCTCGAATATGGATGTACAGGCATACCAAACATTGGGTTATCTTTTTCTGTAGCAAGCGGAGCCTTAACGGTGGGGTATCTGATGGGCAGAATTGCGATGAGCATGTATTCTATAGACTCAAGTTTAGATTTTGTTTCAGACAACTCGTATGTATGCTCATTAATAAATGCTGAATTTCGGAGTTATCCACTAAATGCGATACTGCTTTCCCTAGTAACAATGCTGATAGCAATTATCTTTAGCGTTTTTATAAGTTTAGTCGCTGCTTACCCGGCAATCAGGTTAAGAGCAGATTACTTAATGATGACATTAATAGCTATGGCTGAAGCTATAAGAATAGTCGGGAACGCCTATACACCTATAGCCGGAGGTACTTTAGGTGTGCAAGTTCCTGATATTTTCTCATTTTTTGGCAGCTTCAGATATATGGGGGCAACTGTTATAATTCTTGTCACATGTATCGCTGTATTTGTTATAGCTGAAAAAATTACTCGTTCGCCTTTTGGGCGTCTACTCAGGGCTGTAAGAGAAAATGAAGTTTCGGTAGAATCTGTTGGTAAATCTGTTAACAGAATTAGAATCAAGGTCTTGGCTTTAGGTTCGGCTATTGCAGCGCTTGCGGGAGTTTTATATTCTTTCTATTTTTGTGCTGTTGTTGCACAAGCATATAATAGAACGGATTGGAGTTTCTGGCCATGGCTTATAATGATGGTTGGAGGAACAGGAAATAATAGAGGAGCTGCTTTAGGAACGATAATCGTTATAATAGCGAGGAGAATGATTATATTTTCGAAATATTATTTTACAGGATTGTTACCTTTCGATGTAATCTGGTTGGAACCGATTTTACTAGGAGTGTCATTAATATTGATTATGGCCTTTAAGCCACAAGGCATCCTTCCCGAAAAACCCTAAAAATGTGCAAAAGTAATAACATAATAAACAGAAATCAAGAATTTTTATTTATTTTAAATGTTCAACATTTGGGATTACCCTGTGCTTGTCAACTGGTTTTCGGTATGTTTTTCTACTTTGCATGTAACCATACTTGAGAAGCGTGTATAGAAGACCTATAGACGCTTGCACAGGATCCACAACCGGTACCCCCACAACTTCGCTGACTGACTTAGCTAATCCGCCTAAACCAGTGCATCCAAGTATCAATACATCTGCTCCATCTTCTTCAACAGCTTTCATTCCGGCTTTTGATATTAATTCAATAAAAGCATCAGCATTAGCTTTAGGTATTCCATGTACGGGAACTCCTATGCCTCTTATTGATGCAAACCTTTTTTCAATACCTAGTTTTAAGATCCTTTTTGTTGGCATTTTGCGCACGTAAGTTTCAGTACTGGTACTAATTATGCTGAATGCGTCGCCTAAACTTAAGGCAAGAAGAATGGATGATTCTCCAGCGCCAACAACAGGTATGTTGCATGCTTCTCTGGCCCCCTCAAGTCCGGGATCATTAAAACAATCGACTATAACACCACTGTAGCCGTTCTTTTCAGCTTCAAGTGCTCTATCAACAACAAATGGAGCGGCTATTTCATCATCGTAAAACGATTCAACGGTCTGGACACCATATTTGACATATACGTGGACAATTTCAACATCCTTTGGGGCATATTCCTGATAAATGTATCTTGATTTAGTTGTAAGAGGCTCAATTATCGGTGAAATTACGCAGGCTTTATACATACGATCGCCTATGAACTAAAACTAGTTCTATTGAGACTTAATTTATATTTTTCGGTTCAGACTGATATTCTTTTAATTAAGGATCAAAAATGTTTTTATAGAAGTCATATAAACTACTTAATGAGTAAAAATGTTCTCATTAGATGAAGATGCTATAGAGAACTTGGTCATCGGCGCCGCAATACTGGGAACAGGGGGTGGCGGAGATCCGAAAAAAGGTCTTGATTTACTTTTGGGTGCTGTAAGATCCGGCCTAAATCTTAATGTAGTTAGTCTTGACGAACTTCCTGAAGATTCTTACATTGTTTGTCCTTTTCATTTAGGCACGGTTGCACCGTCAACTGAAGGTAAGGTGTCGGTGATTTTTAATAATCCAATGGAAATCGCTATTAAAAAAATGAGAGAGCTTTTGAAGAAAAAAGTTGATGCTACAATAGCTACGGAAATAGGAGGTTTTAACACGGCAATAGCCATCTATATTGCTGCTTCACTTAATTTGCCAGCTGTTGACGCTGATCTTGGCGGAAGAGCTTCTCCAGAATTGCATCAAAACACAGTGAATATTTTTGATATTCCTAGATATCCATGTGTGATCGTAAGTAGAACTGGTAATTTAGTAGTTGTAGAAAGATATGCAAACATAGATGATCTTGAATCTATTGCAAGACACATTTCAACGTTGGCGGGAGGGTTTATATCGGTAGTCAACACTCCACTAGATGTTTTTACGAGTAAAAAAGTCGCAGTCCATGGAACTATAAGTAAGTGTATCAAAGTTGGAGCTACTGTTAAAGAATCAATCAGAAAAGGTTTGGATACTATAGAACAGCTCGTAACTGTGTTAGATGGGTACTTTTTATTTAAAGGAATAGTAGAAAAATACGATTGGAAAGACGAAGGCGGATTCCTAATTGGCAAAGTGTTTGTTAAGGGAATCAATCAATGGGAAGGACATGAATTTGAGAGTTGGATAAAAAATGAACATATCATAGCATTTAGAGACGGAACTCCGATCGTCATGCCGCCTGATTTAATATCCTTCATAGATGAAAAGGGGCATGCCATAATGAACTCTGAACTTAAAAAGGGTGTTGTTGTTAATGTTATTGGAACGAAAGCACCCGAAATATGGCGCACTCGCAAGGGACTTGAACTGTTTGGTCCGAAACACTTCGGTTTCAACTATGAGTATACACCCATTGAAAAGCTTGTTAACTATTAATAACATGTACACTCTCAGAACTCAAGATTATGAGTTTATGGAGTTTGAGGAAAATATGAAAGGATAAGATAAATGGCATAAACTATTAGAATTGTACCGCTTACTGCCCGTATTTTAGATCGGTGGCGATATGTACTTCTGGTCAATTTGGAGATGGAGCCAGAAAGAAAACCAATGCCTATGAAAGGAATTATCACACCCAAACAAAATATAACAAGTACTAGAGGTAGAAATTCGAGAAGTAGCGCCTGTTGGCTTGCAGCCACCATAACCACAAAAATAGGTGCAATGCAAGGATCAAGAAAGTAAAAAAGGAAACCCAGCACAACAAGTCCTGTGTATGTAAGTGCATATTTTTTTGTTAGCCTTTGGATTAAAGGTTTTGTTCCAGCCTTAATTTTAAAGATTTTAAAAATGTTGAGCCCTAACAAGTCAAGCCCGAAGAAAATGGCAAAGGCGCAAACAACCCATATTAGAACATGTTGCATATGCAACATTGTTGCTACACTAATTATCCCTGTAGCTGTTATGGTGAACATGAGGAATGTGGCAATGACAAATCCTGCTCCAAAAGCCATGACTCGTGAGAATTTTTCTCTAAATGAAAACAATTCAGTTATGGTGTAGCCTAAAACAAAAGATAACATTGCTATTAGACATGGAGAAAAGGTCTCGAAAAAACCAAAAGTGAATGACAGTGCAAGCAACGCCGGTAGGTTAAGTTGAGCAGGAGGAGAAGACTGTTGTGGAGGCATTGGAGGAGAGGGTCTTAAGCCTAAAAAGTAATCAATATACCCCCGTATGTAAGTTTCATCAGCGTATCCAGTAATTACTACTTGGCGATTTATTACGATGGCATTCTGTTCCCAAACTTCGATGCCATATTGTCTCCTTTTTTCTTCCCCCTCTTCAGAATAGAAGGGGATACGTCTAACTGAAACTTTATCTCCATAGGTGTTTTCAATATGATTCAATACTTCGACATTATGGAAATATACGCCTTTTGGACAAGCAGGACAAGGATCATAATAAAACAAAAATTCAACAACAACACTTATTTCTGAACAATGAATTTTCCTAGCAAAAGAAGAAAAAATAATTAAAACAATCAGGGTTAACAGTGCAATTTCTCTTTGCATTTCCAAATTACCATCTATAAACCTAATGCAATTACTTTCTCTACAAATATCTTTACCTTTTTGATGTCTTCTAAATAGACGAATTCATTTTTACCATGAATATTATTTTCGTCCCTACAGGTTCCAAATTGAATTACCGGCATTCGGTCTATCAGGAAAACTCCATCAGTCCCTCCAAGATCAGCTACAACCTTCACCTTGGATCCGAGGATCTTTTCTAGAATTTCTTTGAATTTATTTATGATGTTCTCGTCTGTGGTGTACCAGCCATTCATTAAACTCTTAATCTGTATATCAATTTTAATACTGTTACTCTTGGCGTACTCTTCGATCATTTTCTTTAATTTATCAGCTGCTTCTTCAGCTTTTTCCTCCGGTATAGTTCTAATGTCAATTAGCAAATCGCATTCGGCTGGAACTATATTCGCTGCTACTCCGCTACTTATTCTCGTTATACTTATCCTTCTGGGAACACGCTCATAATGCGTAGAGGCACAAAATCTGGAAAGCACATTCTCTTCCATATCCTTTGCAACCTTTTGTATGAAGGATATTATTTTTGAGGCTTCATAAATCGAATTTTTCCCCATGAAAGGGTAAGCAGAATGGGTCTGTTTGCCGAAAACTTTAACATTTAGTCTTGCAATACCTGAAGCCCCGATTGAAAGACCTTCACAATTAGAATCTAGAACTATGCATAGATCTCCTTCAATTTTTTTAAGGAAGCTTTCTGCTTCCCCTGTTTCCTCTCCGCCAGCCACAACAAGCACGGGATCTATTTTTATTGGAATTTTTTCTTCAAAAGCCCACTTGAGGGCAGCTAAAGTTGCAGCAATGCTGGATTTATCGTCTGCAGCACCTCTTCCAAAGAGTTTCCCATTCTTAATGAAGGGTTTGAACGGATCAAAGTCCCAGCCCTCCCCAGCTGCAACAACATCATAATGGGTTAAAAATATAACTCTCTTAGTTTTTTTGGGGGCATTTGGAGGACTTATTAATACATGGGGAATACCCTTCTCGTCAACTATTTTTTCAGCTGTAAGTCCAGCCGTATTAGCCTCTTCAAGCAGTAAATTAGTAATTTCATCATAATTCTTTCTCAAAGTTGAATTCGTATCAATAGCAACCAGTTTGCAGAGCAAATCATATTCATATTCTACCATATCTGCCACTACAATTACAAAATGAAGAAGAGGTAGAAAAATTTTGCTTCCAATCTTCAGAAGAAGCTTTAAAAACTAAATCTCGTAAAGCTTGTGCTTGAGGTTGTTAAAATGAATATAAAAGTATGCATAGTGGGTTACGGCAATATTGGAAGGAGTGTTAAAGCGTTGCGCGACCTCTTCCATAACTTTTAAGGCTCACGGCTTTGACGAAAACACTTCTTTTTCAGGTGACTCAATTGTTACTCGGGCGTAATAAACACCGGATTTCTTGAAGGTGTCAACACTGGAGAATAACCGTGTGTATATTCGATTATATGGTGGTCAACATGGGTTCTCCATGTCGATTGTAGCATGAAACTCTGGCTAGCCTTTTTTCAATTTCAACTTCAACGAAATTCACGTTAGCTCCCACAGGAAATACTGATGTCAAATATCTTATGGCTTTCCCTATTCTTTCTACATTCACCTTTTCAACATTGTCGACGAAAATAACCACATGGGGGGCTCCCGTATTAACCTCTGTAATCTCACACGTTCCGAATTCAGGAACGTTTATCTTCTCTTTGATCATAGCCTCTCCGATTCCGACAGCCGGAATATCCGCTAGCCTAATCTTAGGTGCGCCTAGGTCCACCTTTACCGAGATTACTTTGTCATCTAGGTATTTTGGGTAAGCACGGATGATTCCGACATTTGTTTCAACATCAAGGTATTCCTTTTTTGGAACCAAATTGTTCTCGATCGCAAACTTTACGACTACACGGATTCCGTTTCCACACATTGGAGCTTCTGAACCGTCAACATTAAAAATTCGCATCTTAATGTCCGCCCCCTCCTTTTGTGCGCTGCAAACAAAAATAACCCCGTCTGCTCCTACGGAGAAGTGCCGCTTGCACACAAGCTTCGAAAATTCGGATTTCTTCTCTTCTGGAATAAGAATTTCAAACTCGTTTACCACGACGAAATCGTTACCACATCCATGCATCTTTACGAATGGCACGATCAATTTCTATCCCCCCTTAGAGCCACTGCATACCACTCTTATTGGATATTGCTTATTCATTATAGAGGTTTGTCCAATTTAGGGAAAGTTAAATTGGATTCTTCATTCTTCCTACTCTAGGATCTCCTAATAGCAAGAGATTTTTGTTAAGTGAGCACCTTTTACTTAAGTTTTGTGTTGTGTTTATACAGAGAACTTGCAAAGTTGAATACTGAATAGTATTTATTCAAACCTGGACTTATCTTAGGTAAAACTTTCTTTAAAAAAAAGAAATCCTCACTAATTATTAGTCAAAGGTGAAGATGATAAGCCTGTTTTGTCTTCATTTGGGCTTTGTGCGGTATTCAATACCGCCACGGAAGTCTGGTAGGAAAAATCTCTTTTCGTAGCTTGGTTCTTTTCTTTCTAATCTTCTCTTCAAGTAGATGCGAGGTTATCATCTTCTTGACGATGGCTATCTTTATTACAAAAAAATTTAAGAAGTGCATTTATTATCTTTAACTCGATTTTAGGTGGGCCATGTTATGGCTTACGAAATCTTAGAAAAGGTTTTCAAGCCCAAGTCTATAGCACTAATTGGGGCCTCAAGGGATCCCAAGAAGTTAGGTAACATCATATTAAAAAATATAATGGAAGGCGGGTTTAAGGGAAACATATTCCCTGTTAACCCAAACGCTGAAAAAGTTTACGGTTTAGAGACGTACCAGAGCATAACCAAAATTCCTGTGGACATAGACCTCGCTATAATAGCAGTACCATCTATTGCAGTTCCAACAGTTTTACAAGAATGCATTGAAAAGGGAGTTAAAGTGGGGATTATTATATCTGCTGGGTTTAGGGAAACTGGGGCTAACGGTGAAGATTTAGAAAAAGTAGTTACCAAAATAGCTAAAGAAGGTGGCATTCGAATTCTTGGGCCAAACTGCTTGGGCGTTGTGAATGCCACGGAGAAAATGGATGCGACCTTATCAAGAGTTATAGACCCCAAAGGGCTTAAAGAAGGTAATATTGCCTTTATATCGCAGAGCGGTGCATTTGGAGCATCACTATACTCTTGGGCTCAAGGTAAAGGGATAGGCTTCGACAAACTTGTCAGCTTGGGAAATATGTGCGACATTGACGAATCAGACATTCTGGAGTATCTAGGGACAGATGACGGAACGAAAGTTATCGTTATGTACATAGAAGGCGTGAAGGATGGAAAAAAGTTTTTAAATACTGCAAAGAAAGTTTCCGTGATTAAACCGATAGTTGCCATGAAGATTGGTAGAAGTAGCATGGGCGCAAGAGCAGCTAAATCTCATACGGGTGCCTTAACGGGGGCCGAAGCTGTCTATAATGCTGCCTTCAAACAGTCTGGAGTTATAAGAGCTATGAACGCATCAGAAATGTTTGACTTCGCCAAAGCCTTGGCAACACAACCATTGCCCAAAGGAAATAAAATGGTCATAATTACGAATGCTGGTGGACCTGGAGTTGCCGCAGCAGATGCTTGTCAAGACGAGGGACTAGACTTAGTGGAGATTGATGAGGAAACGAGAAAGGTTTTAAGGGGACTCTTACCACCCTTTGCAAGCGCGCTTAACCCAATTGATACGACGCCTCAAGTTAGTCCAAAAGTTAATCGAGAAATCTTGATAACCTTGTTAAAAAAAGAGGAAGTCCATGGAGCTATATCAATAATTGTCGGGTCCGAACCTAGAAGATACGCTGAAGAAGTTGCCGATGCACATGTAGGTTTTACAAAAACCTTCAATAAACCAGTACTCCTTTCCTGGATCGCTGACAAATCAGCCGAAGACTTAATCATTAAACTTGAAACAAACGGAGTTCCAGTTTATGAAACTCCAGAGAGAGCAGTAAAGTCCATGAGTGCTTTAAGAAGATACTCAGAATTCCGCAACAAATGCTCAAAAATTAATAATTAATTTGTATAAAGTAACTTCAATACAACGCAGAATATGTGAGGATAAGACGGGATAATTTGGACTTACTAAGTCAGCCTTCTCCTTTTTGATGGAGGAGACTAGCTCTCCTAAGCTTTTGTTCGAGTTGGTGGATTTAAAGCCTACCTGCACCATCCAAGTGAAGCCCACCCAAAGAATCCCATGGATAGGCTGTTGTGCATGATCCTGTGTGGGATTTGAGGGCTTTAATGCTGAGGATGCTTTTGCAGCTTAGATACGTTAATGACTTGGTTAGGCTTTTGAGGAGGAGCGCTTACTTCGGGGAGGTTTGCGGAAAGAAATCTCCTTTTGTTAATAAGATTTAATAGGAAAATTTAAAAGTTTAAAAATCTTGGATGGAAACGCAAAAGAGGGGATCGCTACGAAACATTTCAAGGTACTCCTTACTGACAGGATTGACAAGGCAGGGATTGCAATACTTGAGGAAAAAGCGGAAGTCAAAATTGCATCTTGTATTTCAGAGGAGACATTAGCCGAGGAGGTTCACGATGTTGACGCATTAATTGTTAGAGTTCCCGCAGTTATTACAAGAAAAATTTTGGAAAACGCCAAAAAGTTGAGAGTGATCGCAAGATTCGGAGTGGGATATGATAATATAGATGTGTGTGCGGCAACAGAGAGAGGCATCGTGGTCACGTACACTCCTGGCGCAAACACTCTAGCTGTGGCCGAATACACTATTGCGCTAATGTTCGCTTTAGCAAAATATATCATCAAATCAGATAAAGCTTTAAGAGAGCATCAATGGGAAATGCGACTTGATTATCCAGGTATAGAACTGACGGGTAAGACACTAGGCATTGTGGGATTAGGCGAAATAGGGGTGGAGGTTGCAAGATTATCAAAAGCCATCGGAATGCGCGTTCTTTACTGGTCAAGAACAAGAAAAACTGATAAGGAGAAAGAACTGAGAATAGAATATGTTCCCCTAAGTAAAGAGGATCTGGAGAAGGGATTAAGAATTCCTGAAAAACTTTTAAAGGAATCGCACTTTATTTCAACGCATTTGGCACTGACAGAACAAACGAGAGGTATTATCGGAGCGAAGGAAATAGCTGCAATGAAAGAAGGGGCCTTCTTAATAAATACTGCAAGAGGAGGACTCGTGGATGAAAAAGCACTTTATGACGCCCTAAAAACGGGTAAGCTCGCTGGTGCCGGCTTAGATGTGTTTGAAAGGGAACCTCCTTACGATAGTCCGTTGCTGAGTTTAGATAATGTAATTGTGGGTCCACATGTCGCGGCATTGGCAAGAGATGCCATGAAAAGAATGAGTATTTGGGTTGCTGAAGATGTTCTTAGGGTTTTAAATGGAGAAAATCCTCTATACCCTGTTAACCCACAAGTTCTTGAAAGAATGAATAAATAAAAATTAAAAATTCAACTTTTTGTTTCAACGCATCTCCTGCGCGCGCATATAGACGACCTTTTGCTTTCAAACTGTGGTTTGAGAAATCTTTAAAAATAGGTAACTTGTTCAATGTTTCAGAACTCGTGTTGATTGGGTGGTGGAATGGAAAAAATAAAAGTGTGCGTAGTTGGTTATGGTAATGTTGGAAAGGGTGTTAAAGAGGCTGTAAAAAGAAACCTTGACATGGAATTGGTTGCGATTATAACCAAGAGACCAAGAGAAGTAAAAAGAGAAGTCCGCGATGTATGTGTATTCCCTTATGAGAAATATCGCACTTTGCAAAAGGAGATATCTGTGGATGTAGCAATTCTCTGTGGTGCCTCAAAAGATCTGCCAGTAGAAGGACCAAAGTTTTCTGAAAGATTCAACACTGTCGACGGTTTTGACATTCATGAAGATATTCCCAAATATTTTGGTGAGATGGATTTTAGTGCAAGACGAGGAGGAAACGTATCAGTTATTTCTGCAGGATGGGATCCAGGTATTTTCTCTGTTGTCAGAGTCCTTGGTAGCGCGTTTGTTCCACTAAGTAAAAATTATACTTTTTGGGGTCCAGGCATCAGTCTAGGGCACTCAGCAGCAGCAAAAAGAGTAGAAGGCGTCAAGGATGCAAGGGCGTATACTATACCAATTAAAGAAGCGATTGATAAAATAAGAAGTGGAGAAAGACTTAATTTTTCAAAAAGGGAAATGCACAAACGCTTAGTTTATATTGTCGCAGAAGAAGACGCTGATTTAGAAGATATAAGAGAAAAAATAGTCAATATGCCAAAATATTATGATGAATATGACACCGAAGTCAAATTTATTGATCATGAGGAAATGAATAGACGCTACTCCAGTCTCTCCCACAGAGGTTTTGTTATTACTTCTGGATTAACCAGTGAGGGAAATAAAGTTATACTTGAATATCTCTGTGAAATGGATAGCAATCCAGAATTTACTGCCAGCGTTCTATTGGCGTATGCCAGAGCAGCGCATAGATTAAAAAAAGAAGGAAGAAAAGGAGCCTTTACTTCACTGGATATACCAGCAAGCTATCTACATTGCAACTCTGTAGATATGCTAAGAAAAGACTTTCTATAAAAATGTTCTATTGACTTGTCTTACCTCACGCTCTAAAGTACAAGGTTATGGACAGGATGATAAAAAATAGAGAAGAACTGCTTTCACACGGAAACATTAGAGGAAGAAAAATAGCAATCGACGTTATTGAGCACACGCTAAAGGAAGTGAACCTCTATAATCAAGTGAAAAAGTTAGTACATATAAAAGACAAGATCCTAACTGTTAATTCTTTAAATTTTGACACCTCAAAAATTGGGGAGATTTACGTCGTAGGTGCTGGAAAATCCACATTCTGGGCGGGAAAAGCCTTAGAGCAGATCTTGGGGGAGAGGATCAGAGGTGGGGTTATAATCGATAAAAGGGGTGGCGTGAAAAGTAGGTTGAAAAGAATAGAGGTTATAGAGGCTGGGCATCCGATACCTGATGAGGCAGGTCTGGACGGGGCAAGAAAAATCTTGGACATAGCGAAACGTGCGGGTGAAAAAGATATCGTTTTTGTTGTCGTAACGGGGGGTTCATCTGCTTTGATGCCTCTTCCGGCAGAAGGCATTAGTCTTGAAGATAAGAGGGAGATAACAAGGTTGCTTTTGAACAGTGGCGCCTCCATTGAGGAGATAAACGCTGTTCGCAAACATATTTCTGCTATAAAGGGAGGGAGGCTCGCTAAATATATTCACCCAGCCAAAATAATTACTTTGACATTTGCTACTATTGACCCTTTCACGCCTCAGGGTCAATTAATGCCTTGGCCTGATGTGACGCTGCCCGATCCTACTACATTCAGTGATGCCATCTCAGTCCTTAAAAAATATAAGCTTTGGGATAAGGTTCCAGATTCTATAAGAGCCCATCTTAATAAAGGATTAATGGATCCCAGCTTAGAAACACCTAAGGCTAAGGATTTTGAAGGGGTGAGTGTATACACAATAAATTTAGGAGATAGGCAAACGCTTTGTGAAGCGGCAAAAAATAGAGCTGAAAAGTTGGGTTTTAACTCTGTGGTATTATCCACCTTAATAGAGGGAGAAAGTAGGGAAGCTGGAATAGTTCTAGCTGGCATTGCGAAGGAAATCGAAAGGTATAAGAAACCCTTTAAACCTCCATGCGTTCTTATCTCAAGCGGGGAGACCACGGTTACGGTTAAGGATGAGCATGGGAAGGGCGGACGCAATCAGGAGTTCGTTCTCGGTTTTGCACTCAAAATAAATGAAAGCAATAATATTGTTGTGGCGGCAATAGATACTGATGGTGCAGATGGCCCCACATCAGTGGCGGGAGGAATCGCTGACGGTTATACTATAAAAAGGGCCAAAGAGATGAGAATAGATATATATGAAAATTTGCAGCGGAATAACTCGTTTCACGTATTAAATGCGCTTAATGATACAATTATCACGGGGCCTACAGGAACACACTTACAACAACTAAGAGTAATAGTAATAGGTGGTTAAAATGGAGCAGTTTGAGATAAAGGAGGTTAAGGCTAGGGAAATCCTTGATGGCGGGGGCTATCCAACAATTGAAGTTGATGTCTTGACAAAAGGAGGAGCCTTTGGCAGAACGGCTGTACCGAGTGGGCTATCTGTTGGAAAGCATGAAGCTATTAAGATAAGGGATGAAGACGATAGATATGGAGGAATGGGTGTTCTTAATGCTGTAAAGAATGTCAACGAAATCATAGCTCCAGAATTGAAGGGAAGAGATGTAACAAAACAGAGAGAGATTGATGAATTCCTAATTGAGTTAGACGGTACAGAGAACAAATCTAAACTTGGGGCAAACTCTATCCTAGGTGTGTCCTTGTCTATTGCTAAGGCAGCTAGTGAATGCATCGGAATTCCTCTGTATAAGTATATTGGAGGAATAAATTCCTACATACTTCCGGTTCCATTATGCGTTGTGATACATGGCGGAAGATTTTTTGGAGGGTGCGATTTTGAAGACGCTTCTATAATAATACCCGTTGGCGCAGAGACATTTTCCGAAGCTATGAGGATTAATACAGAGGTCTGCCATAAGCTTAGTGACATCCTAAAAAAGAAGTATGGTAATCGTACTGTGATTGAAGGGGCTCCATTTGTTCCACCTATAAAGGATGTTAGAGAGGCTCTCGATATCACATTAAAAGCTGTTGAAGAGTTAGGATATGGGGATAAGTTTGGACTAGGAATCGATGCCGCTGCTAACAACTTCTACGATGAGAAAAAGGAAAAGTACATAGTGATGGAAAATCAAGTATCCAGGGAGGATATGATCGAATTTTATAAGGAGCTTATTTCTACTTACCCCATCCTTATGATCGAAGATCCGTTACATGAAGAAGACTTCGAGGGCTTTGCAGAAATAACTACGGAGCTTGATATAGAAATAGTAGGGGACGATATTTTTGCGACAAATATCAAACGCTTAAGGAGAGGCATAGAGATTGGAGCGGCTAACACGCTACTATTAAAAGTTGATCAGATAGGAACCATCAGTGAGGCTTTGGATGCAGCAGAGCTCGCTTTTAGAAACGGTTATGGTGTCCTAGTCTCTGGGCGGTCGCTGGAAACGGAGGATACAGTGATAGCTGATATAGCAGTTGGTTTAAACTGTGGGCAGATCAAAACAGGCGGAACGTATAGAAATGAAGTGAACGTAAAGCACAATCGCCTACTTAGAATAGAAGAGGAACTAGGTAGATTGGCAAGATATCCTAAAAACTTCAGGAAACCATTATAGGGAACCATTAGATGTTGACTTAAGCATCCAGAATTTTCCAAGTTATACTCGGTATAGAGTCATTAATCTAGATAAAAAGTGATAGCACATACAATATTAAAAGAAGACTAGATTCTTCTATGCATTTTTCCCATGCTGATGGACTGTCCACAACCCGGATGAGGGTTGAGATATACTGCCCTGTTTCACGGGACTTTCCTCGAGAAATTGGATATCTTGGGGTCTATGAAAACGGTGCACCCTTTCTTCTTTCCCGTATTTCCACTTAAAATAGTTGAAGCTAAGTGTTTATAACTTTTTTATTTTTTAGATTGCGGCAAAGTTTATATGATAAAAAACACAAAACTTCAAGTTATATTAGAAAAAGTATATGCTTCTTGGCACAGACTTGGGTTGATGGAATTTTACGAGCCTTAAAGTGGAAGAAAAAAGTTTTAGGAAGCTATGGCAGACCCAGTTCTTTCCACTTTTTATCCACAAGTTTTTGAATTTGAGAAATTTCAGCGTCGGTTAGGTGTCTGAAACGCCTCTGCAAAGCTAAGTACTCTTTTACGGGTTTTCTTTCGGCGACTTTGAGGGTTACGTTTAGCTTTCCATTTTCTATTTCGTAGAGAACCCAACAGCCAGTTTGCACGGCAAATCTCGCTACCTCTATTGTTTTGCTTTCTGGAAAACCCCAACCGTATGGACATGGCGTGTGTATGTGAATGTATCTGGGTCCGTAGATTTCTGCGGCTTTTTTGATCTTCTTAACTAAATCCGTAGGATAGGCAACGGAGGCTGTTGCTACATATGGAACGCCATGAGCCGCCATTATCGTAGGCATATCTTTCTTCAATTTTACTGAAAGGTGAATTTCGCCACGCTTGACTTTTCCGACCGGAGTAGTTGTAGTAGCCGCAAAAAGCATTGTGGTTCCGCTTCTCTGATTTCCAGTATTCATGTAAGCTTCATTATCATAACAGATGTAAATGAAATCATGGCCACGTTCCACAGCACCAGAAAGTGTCTGAAGACCAATGTCTGCCGTGCCGCCGTCACCTGCTATTGCAACCAAAGTTATTCCTTCTCTTTTTCCTAAGGCTTTCAAACCGGCATCCATGCCTGCAATAACGGCGCCACTTGTCTCAAAAGCAGTGTGCAAAGTGGGAATAACCAAAGGAAATTCTCCGCCTGGAAAACCACCCCCACCTACAATGGATACTTGCATACATCCCGTGGCAATGTGTACAATTGTGTTCTTACCTAGGGTGTTTAAGGCGTGCCTCAAGGCAAGTATTGATCCGCATCCGGGACATGCTCTATGACCTGAAACCATAACTGACTCCATATGTTTAATCTCCTAATAATGCTCGATTTAATCCTATCCATTCAATTTCGCTTTCCACAACGCCTGTCTCAGTGGTCTTTTTGGCTTTTTCAAAGATTGTCATAATATTTTTGGGTGTTACATCTCTGCCACCCATTCCTGCCACAAAGTTGAGCAAAATGGGCTTCTGGGAGGCATTGCACATGCTGGCAGCAATGTCAGAGAATAAGGGTGTGCCAATTCCATAAGAGATGGCTCTGTTAACAACTGCCAGAACTTTAGCTTTCGATGCTGCCTTTAAGACTTCATTTTTTGGAAATGGCCTGTAAGACCTGATTTTCAAAACTCCCACTGGCCAGCCTTTATCTTCCCGTAACCTATCAACAACTTCTTTAGCTGTACTCACCATTGTACCCATTGCAGCTAATATGATTTCAGCATCCTCACAGCGATAGGCTTCAACCAACCCATATCGTCTGCCAAACAGGCTGGCAAATTCTTCATCAACTTTTTTAATAACTTCTTTGGCTTTCTCTTGGGCCTCAAATTTTTTATAGTCAAATTCCATAGTGTAGGCTGGGGGGCAACCACCTCCAGCGGCCATGGGCGCGTTCACATCTATGAGTGTGTGGTAACTCGGGTCAGGTTTGTAGGGAGGCAAAAATTCTTTGACGGTTTGTAGTTCAGGAACATCAACAACTTCAGATGTATGCGAAAGAACAAATCCGTCTAAGCAAACCATAATGGGCAATAATACTTCTTTGTTTTCTGCTATTTTGAAAGCCTGAATGACGGTGTCAAGGGCTTCTTGGCAACTTTCAACGTATATCTGAAGCCATCCAGAATCCCTTTCTCCCATAGCGTCGCTGTGATCACACCACATGCCAAAAGGTTGAGATAACTGTCGATTTGTCACGGCCATAACTATTGGAAGCCTCAACCCAGCTGCAACATAATTCAATTCATGCATCAACGCCAGACCTTGCGAGCATGTGGCGGTGAAAACCCGAGCCCCCACAGATGACGCGCCGATGCATACACTCATTGCTCCAAACTCACTTTCGGCTTGTACAAACTGGGCGTGGAGTATGCCGTTGGCAACATATTCTGAAATGTATTCTACAATTGATGTTTGTGGAGTAATCGGGTATGCACTGACTACGTTCACTTCAGAAAGTCTTACGCCCTCAGCTACTGCTTTATTTCCCGAAATTAACTTTCTGTTTGACATATTCTTCCATCTCTCTAACCATTTGAATGGCTTTAACTGGACATTCATTTGCGCATATTCCGCAACCTTTACAATAGTCTAGGTTAATTTGGAAAAAGCCATTTTCTGATTTGCTAATGGCTATATCGGGACAGAAAGTTGCACAAATACCACATTTTGTACACTTGTTATGGTCAATGACTGGTTTTAACATTCGCCATGCACCTGTTTTAAAAGCCAAAGAACCTCCGGGGTTTCGTATAACAGGGTTTAATGGAAAGTTCTCTTTGGTCCAATAAGGCTTTGACATAGAATTCCTCCTAACTTTTTACAGTTTTGTAAGCTTCTTCCACAGCTTGAATGTTTTTGTCTGCAATAGACTTTGGGAAACGGTCACTTATAGCGGCGCGAAGATATTCAAGTTTCACTTCATTAGTTGCCGCAGCAAAAGCTCCCAAGACAACCGTGTTAAGGATGGGGCTTCCTAGGATTTTTAGGGCTATACTGGTGGCATCTATTGCGTAGATTTTGCCTTTCGCGACCAATTTCTTTTCTTTGATTTTTTCAGGCATGTAAGGTGTATTTAGAACGACCACACCCTCAGTTTTCAAACCATTAGTCACATCTTGGAGTTGGCATATTCTTGGATCCAATACAATCACATAATCAGGCTCATAGATTTGACATCTGAGCCTTATGGGCTTATCATCTATTCTTGTAAAAGCCATTAGTGGCGCGCCTCTTCTTTCAGCGCCGAAGGTGGGAAACGCTTGTCCGTAACGTCCTTCCTTTACTGCTGCATCTGCTAGTATTTCTGAACCTACCACCACGCCTTGTCCTCCACGTCCATGAAAGCGTATTTCTTTCATCAGGAACACTCTCACTTGATTCAACTATGACACACAGTCATTTTTAAATTCTTCTATGGAAATCCTTTAATTAAAGATAATTAGTTAAAGTAACAAATTAGTAATGATGCTTTCGCAGTTTTTCAACTGCTTGTTTGATGCGGCTTAACCCTTCCTTTATGTTTTCTATAGACGTAGCGTAAGATATTCTTATGTATCCCTCTCCATTTTCACCGAAGGCAGCGCCTGGTGTTGTGACGACTTTGGCCTCGTTCAGGAGGTAATCTGAAACTTCAAGAGATGGCTTTCCAAGTTTTCTTACGTCTACAAAGACGTAAAAGGCACCCTTAGGCTTGATCACCGAGAACCCTTCTATTTTGTTCAAACCATCTATGATAACCTCTCTTCTTTTTTCGAATTCCTTCAACATATTTAACACTGGCTCTTGAGGACCTCTTAAGGCTGCAACGGCACCCTTTTGCGCAAATGTTGTAACAGACGATAAAGCGCTTTGCTGCATCTTCACGACTTCGGAAATAATCATCTTACTGGCTACAACATAACCTACACGCCAGCCTGTCATAGCGTAGGCTTTTGAAAAACCGTTAACAGTTATGATTCGACCGGGTTCTTTTGATAACGCTGCAATACTGTAATGTTTTTGTCCGTCATAGGTGATCTTTTCGTATATTTCGTCTGAAAGAACTAGGAGATTGTGTTTAATTGCCAGTTCGTCAATGGCTTGCAGGTCATCCTTTGCCATAACTGCGCCTGTTGGGTTGCATGGAGAGTTTATAATGACCATTTTGCTTTTGGACGTTATCATTTTTTCTAAATCGTCTGGGTCTAATCGAAACTCATTTTCTTTTTTAACAGGCACAAAAATAGGTTTTCCCCCTGCCATGTGGACGCAGTTTCTGTAAGTGTAATAACTAGGATCAGTTATTAAAACCTCATCGCCAGCCTCAATAGTGCACATTATCGCTAAGTAAGCAGCCTCCTGAGAGCCCACAGTCACACAGATTTGTGTTACAGGGTCCGCCTCGAAATTATTTTCTTTTTTTAGTTTTTCTGCTATAGCTTCTCTTAGTTCCAGTATCCCTGCATTCGGCGCGTAGTGAGTGCAGCCTTCGTCGAGGGCTTGCTTAGCAGCTTCTTTTATGTGTTTAGGGGTGTCAAAATCTGGTTCTCCTAATTCGAAGTGGATGAGTTTTTCTCCTCTGCGTTCCAAGGCTTTGGCTTTTTCAAACATGACTCTTCCTAGAAAAGGTTGAACTACTTGTATACGTTTGGATATTAGTTGTTTCAACTTTTATCCACTCGTTAATGTTAATTTCTTTGTATTAAAGACTATAACGATAATATCATTTGACCATTACAGTTTATGAGAAACCTTGTTGACTTGATATTTTGGAGGCAGGCCTTTGACAATTCTTACTGCTTCTTCGGCAACCGTCATTTGAAGTCTTTTCATCGATTCAACAGAAAACCCAGCTACATGCGCAGAGACTATAACGTTATCAAATTTTAACAAGGGATTGTTCGGGTCTACAGGTTCTTTTTCAAAGACATCGACGCCGGCGCCTGCTATCCGTTTTTCTCTAAGAGCCTTAACTAAAGCATGTTCGTCAACTACTTGACCACGCGCTACATTGATTAAGTAGGCTGAAGGTTTCATCAATTCTATTTCTTTTTCGCTAACCATTCCTCGTGTTTCATCTGTTAGTGCACAACAAACTACGACAAAATCTGATGTTTTCATTAATGTGTTCAAGTCAACGAATTCTACACCCCATTTTTCTGCTCTTTCCTTTGACGGGTGACGAGTGAACGACAGCACTTTCATTCCAAAGGCTTTTCCTAATATGGCAAGGTGCGTTCCCACTTGACCTAAGCCCACTATCCCAAGAGTTTTCCCCCAAAGCTCGTTTCCCATAAGCTCCCAACGAAGCCATTTGCCAGCTTTCACACTCGCGTTTTGCTGCGGAATCCTGCGAGCAACACTAAGCATCAAACCCACAGCATATTCAGCAACGGATATCACGTTTACTCCAGGCGTGTTAGCTACGTAAACTTTCTTCTCGGTAGCTGCGGCAACATCAATATGATCATAACCTACACCATAGGCAACGATGCCTCTCAATTTCTCTGCTGCAAAAATTACATTTCTAGATATGAAACGCAAGCCTGAAATGACAACAACAGCGTCTTTCACGTCCCTTATTAACTCATATTCTGTGTCACCAACCGCCCAAACAACTTCTCCTACATCGTATAATAGCCTCATGGCTTCATCGCACATGGGCCTTTTATCCGCAAATAAGATTTTAGGTTTCATATAGATTACCTTGATTTGTAAATAAGAAATAATTTTTATAAATGTTTCCGATGTTCTCATAAGCGTACATCCTTTTAGCAATTAAAACTTGCACCCAAAACTAGAATGAGAAAACATAAAAATTGCACTTATAAACGAAAAATTCTTAAATACTCTCTTCAGCTTAGCAGATGCCAAAAATTAAATAAGGGATATAAAATGGAAAATAAAGCGAATACAAAAGCATACTTCTTGCAGGGAAACGAAGCATGCGTTGAGGCAGCGATAGTGGCGGGATGCAGATTTTTCGCAGGCTATCCCATTACGCCTGCAACAGAAATTGCTGAACACATGTCTGTGCGCCTACCGTTGGTTGGTGGAATATTCCTCCAGATGGAAGACGAACTGGCGGCTATAGGCGCTGTTATGGGTGCAAGCTGGAGTGGGAAAAAAGCTATGACTGCCACTTCGGGACCTGGTTTCAGCTTGATGCAGGAGACCATTGGATGGGCTTTTATGACGGAGACACCTTGTGTGGTAGTTGATGTTCAGAGGGTTGGTCCAGGCACGGGGCAAGCGACTAAATGTGCTCAGGGCGATGTGATGCAAGCCCGTTGGGGAACCCATGGTGACTATGCGGCCATTTCGCTTTGTCCAAACTCGGTTCAAGAGATTTTTGAACTCACCATTAGGGCGTTTAACCTTGCTGAAAAATATCGCACGCCAGTTACCCTTTTAACAGACGAGACTATTGCCCATCTTAGAGAGCAAATAGTCATACCGTCACTGGAAAGTATAGAGATAATTAACCGTAAAAAACCCAAGGCAGGAGAACAAGCATTTTTCGGTTTAGAAAATGTCGCGCCTATGCCTTCGGTGGGCGAAGGATTCAACGTTGCGGTTACTGCTTCAACCCATGACGAATATGGAGTTCGGTTTACGGCGGATCCGTTAGTTCATAGGCGAATGGTAGAAGCGATTAACAACAAGATAAGGAAAAACATAGATGCCATAGTGGAGGTGGAAAGCTACAACGTTGATGACTGCAAAGTGGGCATAGTCGCGTACGGCGTTACTTCACGAGCAATTTACGAGGCTGTTGAAGAAGCAGAAAATCGGGGAGTTAAAGTGGGTTATGTACGCTTAAAAACTCTTTGGCCCTTTCCAGAAAAGCCCGTGCAAAAGTTGGCAGAAACCGCTGAAAAAATAATCGTGCCAGAAATGAACTTGGGTCAAATAGTTAACGAAGTTAAAAGAGCATGCTCCACGGAGGTGGTTTCATTAAACAAAATAGGTGGCGGAGAATTGATTACACCTGAAGAAATTTTAGCTAAAATCTTAGGAGGGAAGTAAAGTGGCCGAAGCATTTTCGGCACGCAAATACATGAGAGAAAATTTAAAATACCCGTTTTGCCCCGGTTGCGGTCTATTCTCGCTCAGCGACACCTTCTTAAGGGCAGTTTATGAGCTAGGCCACCGCGACTTTAGCAAGTTTTGTTTCATCAGTGGAATAGGATGCTCTTCATGGATTCCTTCGCCCTATTATCTTGCAGACTCCATACATACCCTTCACGGGAGAAGCATACCGGTAGCCACCAGCATAAAGCTTCTTCATCCGAGCCTTAACGTGGTTGTCTTTGGTGGAGACGGCGACATTGTAGGAATAGGCTTAAGCCATTTCATTCACGCTGCAAGGAGAAACACAGATATCCTCGTTATAATGGGTAACAACATGATTTACGGAATGACAGGCGGACAAGTTGCTCCCACAACTCCATTCCAAACAAAAACAACAACGTCACCCTATGGAAGCTTTGAACACCCCTTGGACGCCACTAAACTTGCAGCGTCGGCGGGCGCCGCTTACTCGGCAAGGTGGACCACGGCCCACTTGGGCGAATTGAAAGAGTCCATAAAGGAAGCCCTTCAAATGGAAGGTTTCAGGTTTATAGAGGTTGTAACTCATTGTCCAACAGCGTATGGCAGAAGGGCTGGATTTAAAGACATTGGAGAAATGCTAAAGTGGTTTAGAGAAAGTGCCGTCCCCGTTGAGCAAACGGAAAAAATGAGCGAGGCAGAACTTGAGAAAAAGATAGTTATCGGCGAATATGTGCAAAGAAAACGGCCAACTCTCGTTGAAACCGTTTACGCAATTTTAAAGGAGGTGCGGAAAAATGCCTAAAAAAATCGAGGTTATTATAGGCGGCCACGGTGGCCATGGAGTGATCTTAGCTGGACAAATACTAGGCAAGGCTGCGGCTTTCGACGGGAAAAAAGTTTTGCAGACACAAACCTATGGAGCGGAAGCTAGAGGAAGCTTAGCTAGGAGCGAAGTGATAATCTCAGATGAGAAAATAGGCTTTCCAGCTGTTAGGAAATGCGACATATTAGTGGTTATGAACCGGGAATCTTTGGACAAGTATTTGCCATGCCTAAAGGAAAACGGAGTGTTGATAGTTGACAACGCCGTAGAAAAAGTTCCTGAAACAAAAGCGAAGGTTTTCAAGGTTCCAGCTATTGAAACAGCCAAAAAAATCTTCAAAGACAGCTTATTCGCAAACATGGTGATTCTCGGAGCCTTAACGAAGATAACCAAAATAGTCAGTGAAGAATCCATGGAAAAGAGCATCAGAGAAAGCGTTCCAGAAAAAACAATAGAAATAAACGTAAACGCTTTCAAGAAAGGCTTGCAACTCGCCTAACACCGTTCTTTCATCGTAATAACTAATGAACGCGCGCATAAGTGTTCATTAATTATTTTTAGGCTCTTTTTCCTGAAAGAAGCTTTTTCTTTGCTTAGTTAAGTTTTTAGGGTTGAGGCGTCAAGGGATAGTTGAAATAACCTCGAATGGAGGTGATATACCAATTTGGACAAATTCCTGCGACTACCTCTTGACACCCTCAAATTATTGTTCTCCAATATCGATATAAGGCTAACGGTGAGCCTGGTTGAGGCTAAATACGCTAAAGGTGGTAGGGGAAGACCACCTTTTCCAGCGCGTTCTATGCTTCTGGCTTTGATGTTCATGCGTTTTGAGGCTATACCGTCTGTACGTAAGCTTTGCAGGAAGCTTGAAAAACGCCAGTATGCAAGGGAGATATGCGAGTTTGGCGATAAGACGCCTAAACATAACACCTTCAGCCTATTCATCAAGCGTGCAGGGC
>Ga0123519_10003383_pt1 | contig 26429 bp, 21 predicted proteins | sample YelNatPaOPRAMG02_FD_87396 | JGI IMG/M metagenome (GOLD analysis project Ga0123519, IMG submission 87396) | Hot spring microbial communities from Yellowstone National Park - Yellowstone National Park OP-RAMG-02 (version 2) | ecosystem: Environmental > Aquatic > Thermal springs > Hot (42-90C) ...
CCCTCCAGCCCTCCAAGCCGTCCTCTTGAGGCCGCTCCGGGCCGAACCCGCCGCCACACAGCGTTCGCGTCCGCACAGACCCAGCGTCTATCGCAACAACCTCAAAAGCTCGTTCCTTGCAGCAAGGAGCGTCGCCGTGCTAGAATGTGTGAGGGTTAAGATTCCGCCAGACATAGGCGACTACAAAACGCGTAAGGTTCATTAACGCCATGGTTGAATTGAAAACTGAGAACACACAAGGATGCTGTCAAATAAGCCTACCAGAAGCCACTACTGGCTCTGAGCTAAAGCGCCGCATTCAAGAGCTGTGCGGAGAGAATGTTTTGGAATGTTATCAGTGCGGAGAGTGCACGGCAGGATGTCCGGTAGCTTTTGCAATGGACATAGCGCCGAATCAAGTTTTGAGGATGGCACAGCTAGGATTGGAAGAAGAAGTGCTGTCAAGCTCGGCGATTTGGCTTTGCGCAGGGTGTGAAACGTGCGCCACGCGATGTCCGAAAGGTGTTGCGCTCTCCAGGGTGATGGATGCCTGCCGACAGCTCGCGGTTGAGCGCGGGATCAAGCCCAAGGAACCGAATATCGCGAAGTTCCATGACCAGTTTCTGAAGGAGATCCAACGCTTTGGTCGAGTGCACGAGTTAAGCCTTACCGCGTTTTATAAGATGCGCACCAAGGACTTCTTCTCAGACGTGTTTACTGGAATTCAAATGTTTTTGAAGGGCAAACTTGCGCTCATACCATCCTGGGTTAAGCGCAGAGACGAAGTCCGCAAACTTTTTGCCCGATCGAAACGCGGTTAAGGCAGAAAGCAATCGGTATAGACTTACTGCCGAACTTGCAGCAGATCAGAAGCTTGCCTCGATAATGTTTGTTTTTTGTGCGTTGATGGAACCCGGTGTTGAGAACAGGTGATTATTCTCGACCAGATTATGAGGTTTTGCTATGAAATATGCTTACTACCCAGGCTGCAGCTTGGAATCTACCGCAAAGGAATTCGGAGAATCGACAACACTCGTTGCCGAAGCCTTGGGAATTGAGCTTGTAGATATTCCCGACTGGAATTGTTGCGGAGCTACCTCTGGACATGCATTGGACCACAAACTCAGCATCGCGCTTCCTGCAAGAAGCCTGGGAATAGCCGAAAGCATGGGCTTGGACGTAGTTGCCCCGTGCGCCGCATGCTACAACCGTCTGAAATCTGCAGAAATTGCGATGAAGTCGGACGAGGTACTTCAAAGCGAGATTAACGCAGACTTGGCGAAGCCCTACGAGGGTAAAATAACAGTGAAATCGGCTTTGGAGGTCTTTACTACACCCGAAGTCTTGGAAAAAGTTAAACAGAACGTTAGATACCCTTTGCAGGGTCTGAAACCGGCCTGCTACTATGGCTGTCTTCTTCTTCGACCACCTAAGGTAGTCGGTTTTGACGATCCGGAACAACCCAGCAGACTAGATGAAGCCATGAGATTGGTCGGGGCAGAGCCAGTAGAGTGGTATTTCAAGAACGAGTGTTGCGGCGCAAGCCTAGGCATTTCCAAGAGCGCGATTACAGTAAAGTTAACGGGAGACATAATCTCGAACGCCAAGAAACACGGAGCAAATTGCATAGTTACCGTTTGTCCTTTGTGCATGACCAATCTTGAAATGCGTCAAGCTGCCGCCGGAAAGCAACGAGGCGAAGACTTAACTATACCGGTGTTCTATTTCACGGAGCTACTGGGTCTGGCAATGGAAGTGCCTGGTATCAGGAAGCTTTTCGCAAGCCATCTGGTTGATGTGAACCCGGCGCTGGATGCGATAGATTCAGCTCAGCCCGCAAAGATATAAAAAGGAAATTGTAGCTGATTATCGGTACTGAGGAAATTTCTCTAGAATTAAACCTTAAACGCGAAAAATCGGAATAACTAGCAGCTGGAAACTACCATGAGAATAGGCGTATTTGTTTGTTGGTGCGGATCCAATATCGCGAAGACGGTGGACGTTGAAAAAGTAGTCGAAGCGGCGAAGAAGATGCCAGGCGTCGTATATGCGACCGACTACAAGTATATGTGCTCCGAGCCTGGCCAAAATATGATTCAGGAAGCGATACGTGAACACAAGCTCGATAGGATCGTAGTAGCATCCTGTTCGCCGCGTTTGCACGAGCCAACGTTCCAGCGATGTGTGGAAGCGGCTGGACTTAATCCATACATGGTGGAAATGGCAAACATTCGTGAGCAATGCTCCTGGGTTCACGAGCGCACACCTGAGGCCACACAGCACGCAATAGATCTTGTGCGAATGGCAGTGGCAAAAGTGGCTAAAAATGAGCCGCTTACTCGGTCCAGGCTGGACATCACGCGCAAGGCGCTTGTGATCGGAGGCGGAGTTGCGGGCATTCAAGCCGCACTCGACATTGCTGACGCAGGCTATCCGGTTGTGCTTGTAGAACGCACCCCGTCGATCGGTGGGCATATGGCGCAATACGATAAGACATTCCCAACCCTGGATTGTGCTGCGTGTATATTGACTCCCAAGATGGTTGATTGTGCTAGTCACCCGCTGATAGAGATCTGGAGCTATTCAGAAGTTGAAGAAGTCAAGGGGTTTGTTGGAAACTTCGAAGTAACAGTCCGCAGGCGTGCCAAAAGCGTTGATGAATCCAAGTGCACGGGGTGCGGATTGTGTCTCGAGAAGTGCCCAGTAAAGGGTATCCCGAGTGAATTCGACGAAGGAACTGGCACAAGACGGGCTATCTACAGACCATTCCCTCAAGCCGTACCGAACAAGCCAGTTATTGATAGAGAACACTGTCGATATTTCCAAACGGGCAAGTGTGGCGTCTGCCAAAAGATTTGCCCCGTGGGAGCTATCGACTATGAGCAGCAAGATCAAATTGTCACCGAAAAGTTTGGTGCCATTGTCGTGGCTACAGGTTTCGATGTATGGCGCGATGAACGGGCGATGGCACAATTCGGCTATGGGAAGTATCCAGATGTCATCTCGTCACTGCAATTCGAGCGGCTGATGAATGCATCTGGACCCACAGACGGTAAGATTGTCCGACCATCTGATGGCAGAACCCCGCGTTCAATCGCGTTCATTTCCTGCGTTGGAAGCCGTGACGAGGAGCACGGTTACCCGTACTGCTCCAAAGTTTGCTGTATGTACAATGCTAAACAGGCGCTGCTAGCGAAAGACAAACTGCACGACGTCCAGACATATGTTTTCTACATGGACATTCGTGCGAACGGCAAGGGATATGAAGAGTTTGTGCGGCGAACCATTGAGGAATACGGTGCGAACTACATCCGCGGCAGAGTATCACGTGTATATCCTGATGGCGATCAGCTGGTTGTGAAGGCTGCTGATACGCTTCTCGGACGTCCAATCGAAGTTCGCGTTGATCTGGTTGTTCTTGCCACAGCAATGAAGCCGCAAAGCGACGCGAAGGAACTAGCTCGCAAGCTCGGTATATCCACCGATCAATATGACTGGTTTTCTGAAGCTCATCCGAAGCTAAGACCAGTAGAAGTATTGACCGACGGCATCTACTTGGCCGGAGCTTGCCAGTATCCAAAGGACATACCCGACACAGTAGCGCAGGCGAGCGGCGCCGCATCAAAGGTAATAGGTCTATTCAGCAAAGAAGCAATTCTGTCCGAGGCGACGACAGCCTATGTAAACGAAGACACCTGTGTAGGTTGCGGTCTGTGTGCAGAGGTATGCCCATTTGGTGCAGTTGACCTTGTAGAGGTTGTTGATCGCGAGAAATCTACTCGGGACAAACAAGTGATGAAGACGGTCGCCCGGGTGAATGAGGGCGTATGCAAAGGTTGTGGAACTTGCGCCGCAGCATGTCGAAGTGGGTCTGCACGGCTGCGAGGCTTCGACACCAAACAGATCCTTGCTGAGATTGACGCCCTCGCCGACGTACTTAGCACAAGGAAGTAGCATCAATCGGGAGAGGTAAAGCGTGACCGATCCCACATTGTTATTTGTCTTTCTTTTGTGCGTGGCGATAATCCTGGTGGGGATCACCATTTTGCGAGCGATCAGGAGCGATGAAAGGCGGAAACAAGCCGAGGACGGGGTCGGAAGCGAGGCAAGTAAAAAACAACATACCTGGCTAGAATTTGTTGAACTATATTGGTGGGTATTAGGTTGGGCTGCAGCAGCACTGAAATTCATATACCGGCAGTGGAAGACGGCACCCGAGGGAAGCCGGGAGAAATTCGGATGGGGACTGCTGCTCGCGTTTATCGTGTCCGTTGGGATGTACGCTCTGCTAAAGCTAGTAGATCACAGAATAAACAGATCCGAAGAATGGGTGTCTAAGTACGGTGAACTTACGAGTGAAGGCGATACTGAATAGTATAACTATTGTCGTGGCGGCGTTGATGCTACGCTGCCCCGGGTTCGCAGATTTAACTCCTATACCGTGCGCGGTTGGAAACCGGTGGGAGTACGATACCGTTAAACTCGTTCGTGCTAGTATCGTCTTTGAAGGCAAAACGCTATCTGCCTTTCGAGAAACAAGCTACGGCACTTCTGTGTACGAGGTAACTGGTGCAGACGAAAAATCTAGTCCGACGATCTATGACTACAGAGAAGAGACTAGGACGTGGTCAACCAGTAGCCACGAGCCGCATTTCGAAGTTTCCGATCTTAAGATCACAGCAGAAGACGGCGCAATCCGAATCCTTTCGACTAAAAGCCGTTCGTCCAGCGAAACGGAACCTGACGAACAAAGCTACAACCCACCTTTGCTCTACTACAGCATTGCTGACGCGCTAAACTTGAAATCGTGGGAAGTCGGCGTGATGCGTGAACGAGAGACGGGATGCAGCCTTTCGGCAAGAGCGGTGGGACGGGAAACGGTTACTGTGCCCGCAGGAACGTTTGAAGACTGTTTGAGGGTCGTGTATTCTGGCGAGAACGTCTTCGGAAAGATGGAGCTCTGGCAGAAGCCGTTTACAATAACCGGCGGGCGAAGCCGTGGGGTTTATTGGATTGCTGAAGGCATCGGGGTTGTTAAGGAACTTGAGGTGGCAACGACGACAGCCGAAGCTGAGGGTCCCGGCGGACGGAAGATACTTCTCGAAGCAGCATCGTGTACCGTAAACGAACTTGAACCAGGCTACGTGGTGAAGAAATAATGCGTTTACGTGGCATTATCTAGAATCGAAAGGATCTGAAGCGAGTAGAATCATGAGCGAAGATACTCTTGTTGTCGAAGAGAAAGGTCAGGAACAAAAAGAACAACCATCAGAAGAGAAACGCGCTTGGCAACCGATCATACTTGGAATCCTGTGTAACTGGTGTAGTTATGCAGGAGCAGACTTGGCTGGTAGCTCCAGGCTACAATACCCCGAAACGGTTCGAATTATTCGGGTTCCGTGCTCAGGACGGGTAGATCCGGCGTTCGTTCTTAAGGCGTTTCGTAAGGGATTCGATGGGGTAATGGTACTCGGTTGCCATCCGGGTGACTGTCACTACGCCAAGGGCAATTATTACGCGCGGCGACGAATTGCACTACTTCAGGACTTGTTGAAGGCGCTCGGCTTGCCGGAGGAGCGCTTTCATTTCGAGTGGGTCTCAGCATCCGAAGGCAACAGATTCGCTGAACTAGTGCACGAGTTTACCGAAAAGATCAGAAAGCTAGGTCCCTTTACCGGGGTCGTAGAAACTGAAAACAAAACGCAAAGCAATTAGAGTGGTAGCACAACAATGTCTGACATTGAAGAAAAGATACGCGAAGAAGCGAAGAAAGCCCTAGAGGACGGCAAAGCAGCTATGGTGATTGGTTGGGGTGCAGGGAGTGTGCCGTTCAGGACGACTCCTGTCTTCATCGAAAACCCCGACGATGTAGGTAAGCTGGTTTGGAACCCCGCTTGCACTAACAACCTAGCGGTTTACCTACCCAAAATGGCGAAAGATCGAAAAGTGGCCATAGTTGCGAAACCGTGCGACATTCGGAGCATTGTAGCTCTCATTCAGGAGAATCAGGTCAAGCGAGAAAACTTGTACATTATAGGCTTGGGTTGTGCTGGGGTTGTGGACCCGTCCAGATTCGAAGAAAAAGGTATCCGACTTCCCAGCATAACAGGAATCGAGTGGGTTGACGGCAAGATCAAGGTGATAATTCAAGACGGCGAACAGTTGGTCGCGCCTGAGGATTGCCTCCGCGAAATGTGCCTAGCTTGCACTAAACGCGAGCCAGCTATGTTCGATGTGAAATTTGGCGAGGCGGTTCTACCCGTCGAGCCTAAGCCTCGCGAGCTACCTGAGCTTCCCGAAGAGCGGCGTAAATACTGGAGCGAACAGTTCTCGAAATGCATCCGCTGTTATGCATGCCGTCAAATATGTCCAAACTGTTACTGCGAGGTTTGCTTCGCAGATCGCGTTGAACCAAAATGGACAGCAAAGAAAGCTGTCCCTGAAGAAAACTGGATGTTCCACGCTACGCGTGCTATGCACTTGGCTGGTAGGTGCGTACAATGCGGCGAGTGCGAAAGAGTTTGCCCGGTCGGAATACGCATCGCGGAACTGATGCGAGAAATGGCTGAGGCTGTAAAAAAGAAATACGACTATGAAGCGGGAGACCCCAACGAAGAGGCTCCGCTGCTCGGGACGTTTCGTGAAAACGATGTGGATCCCGCGCAGCATTCGGAATAGTGGTGGACGCGGCGTTATAAACTTAGTCTCGCGAAACCGCTACTGACAATTAGCAGATGAGTTTTTTGCGATGACGTGCATGTCCAAGACGTGTGGCAATGGAAAGAGAGTCAACAATGAGCGACAAGATCTTACATAAAGACAAAGTGCCGGAGTTTCTGCAGTTTCTTGCGCAAAGATTTGCCGTGGTTGCGCCAGTCGAACGCAAGGAAGCACCTGCTGAATTCAAAGAGATTGGTCCCGGCGACAAACCCGTGCTCGACGGCAGCCAAATGATGATGCCTCCGAAAGACTACCTGTTGCCTCGATATGAGGTGCTGCTCAAGGTAAGTAGCGAGCCTGACGAGGTAAGAGTAGAATCAGTCATTCCAGAAAACAAACCCCGAGTTATGCTCGGAATGTGGCTGCCTGACGCCCAGGCGATACAAGTGCTGGACGAGGTATTTCTAGACGGTAAGTTCAAAGATCCCTACTACGCAGCGCGGCGAGAAAACACCACTCTAGTAGCTACAATGCCCGCAGAAATGCGATGGAGTTGGTTCTGCGCTTCGACTGATGACGTCGAGAAGTGGAAGCCAAATGTTGACGCGATTATGTATGACCTGGGAGACAGGTTCTACATCGAGGTAACTTCCCCAAAAGGCGAGGAAATCGCCAAGTGGGAAGGATTGTCTGAACCGTCAACTGAAGACACCGACAAGAAAAACGAACTGTGGCAGCGGTTCAAGACCCACAACGTTCTACCTTTCGCCGACGGAAAATTCTACGAGCGACTTGCCTGGGACCATCCGATTTGGGCTGAAATAGCTCAAAAGTGCATCGGATGCGGAATGTGCAGTTATATCTGCCCCAGCTGTTCGTGCTTTGATATACAAGACGAAGCATGTGGTACTTGCATAGAGCGCTACCGTTGTCGAGACACTTGCCAATTCGAAGACTTTACCCTAATGGGAGCCGGTCACAACCCTCGTCCTGATCAGCTGCCAAGGTCCCGCCAGAGGCTGCTGCACAAGTTCAAGTACCAACATGAACAATTTGGTGTGGTCGGGTGTACTGGCTGCGGAAGATGTGTAGAATTGTGCCCGGTTAACGTCGACATACGCGACGTGCTCACCAGAGTGTGCTCAGAAAAAGAGCCCGAGCCGACTGGATAATATGCACCTGGCGCAATTCGGGCTGGTTTCAGGTAAAGACCCAAGGAGTCATTCCTGGCGGTAAAGGTCAATACAGACTACTCGCCCAGGCTCGAAAACGTAGTCCGGAATAGCGGGCAACGTAACCCCAAACCAATCAATACACGTATGTTCAGTCGGCTCTCCGTTGACCGCAATCTGCCATCTGCCACGCCCGCCTTGGTAGTAACTCATGTCGACTTGTGCACCCAGGTAAGAAAATCTTACAGAACATTCAGACCAATCGGATGGCAAGCACGGGTCTATAGCGAGAGCGTTTAGCAAGGGCTTGATTCCAAATAGGCAGTCATAGACATTCCGTAGAGCTGTTGATATGGATCCGGTAAGGAACGGATCCCCGCCACGTCCTTCTAATCCTGGCGCTGTTTTCCAATGATTAACCACCGCGTAAGGTGCCGTCTTGGCACGTTGCACCGGATGACACTCTTGATCATAAGGCAACATATACCTGAGAACCTCGAACAGCAGGTCTCCTCGCTTTGCACACGCTACCGCCCTCGCTAGAAAACCGTGGCTGCCGTGGTTATACGGAGTTCCATTCTCACCAAGCCCCGGCAATAGGTCTCCCTGGCCAATCCTGCCGAGCTTTCGAATCGGTGGGTCGCCGATCGGAGGCGTAAACAGGGGCCAACCGTCGCGTTGTTTGATCTTTGCAAGCAGATTAACAACTCTGTCCCTGCAATCGCCCGCAAGAACGCCGCTTATGATACCCCAAGCGTTGACCGGAACGCTTATTCGCCATCGACCGTCTGGATCCTTCGGTGAGAATACCCACTCGCCGTTATCGGTGAATACCCCGTTCAGGTAACCTTCCTCATTCAGCGCGTTAGTAAGTATGCTGGATGTCAACCGCTCGGCGCGTCGTTTGAATTCCCTAACTAGATGAGAGCAAAGGTCAAGTTGCTCTAGCAGATACGCGGCTTGCTTGAGCATCAAAACAACCTGACAAGACACCATGACTGACTCGCCCCGACCTTCCAAGCCGGCTCTGTTGATCGAGTCGTTCCAATCGCCTTCGCGTATGAGACACAAACCGTGCTCGCCCAGGTTCTGCTCTGACAGATAGTAATCAGCGATTCGCAGAGCATGCTCGATTATTGGCTGCTGCTCTTCTCGGTCGAGAAACGGAACTGCCTCTTCCAGAATCCCGAAATCCTTCGTCCAGCGCAGGTAATCGAACAGAAGCTCCCAAACCCATACGCCGCCATCCACGTAGTTACGCAGATCGTGTTTACCTTGTTTTCCGAACAGCGAGTACTGCCGAGGAAACCAGCCATCGCTTCGCTGCACGGAGAACAGTTCGAGTATGCGCTGTCTTGCAGGCGATGGATTTAGAGGAATAACCGCGGTGGTATCTTGCGCGGAATCCCGAGTACCACGCATACCTGTAGGCCAACCACGGTCGAGCACGTGCACCCAGTTGAGCTGCAAAGGGAGCCATTCGTTAACGTAACGAGAAAACGCGGCGTCCGGGGTTGAAACATTCCTTACCGAGAGCAACTGATGCAGAGCTGCCTTGTAAGCCGTTTTTGCATTCTCCTGCGTATCCGAGCCAAAATAGCGAGAAAACGATTCGATGGTTTCTAGTGAGGGCTTCTGTCCGCTTTCGGGACCCGTTGCACTTCCCAGCACCATAACCAAACGAAAGCTATCTTTGGGTTGAAGATATAGCCTCTTGGAGAGAGCTACTACGCCTTGAACTCCCTGACACGCATTGCGAGCGCTGTGCAGATCGTATCTGAACCGCTCGTCAGTCGGAACCTCCATGCGAAACTCAGGTCGTTCAAAGGAACCAGCGCCGATGAACCTGGCATAGTCAACCTCAACTGCGTCAGGCGCTTCGATATTGAACAGCACAAACGCATACCGCCTATCCTCAGGAATGCCAGCTGGGCTACGCAGTTCAAGATGGAAAAGCGGACCGATCTCGTTGGAGTAAGCTACCGTCTGGTAAAGGCTAGGCACGTCCCACGGGGCTAGCGTAGCAGCCGCGAAATGCGGTCGCACTACAGGAATTATTTCGATTTCCCGCTCTCGGCTACCTACATTGGTTATTTTGCACGAAAGAACGACTATTGCATCGCGAGGCGGCACGAAAAGCTCGGTTTCCGATAGAATACCATCGTGCAAGACGCGGTAGGTAGCACGTTCCAGCTGATACTTACAGCAAAACTCGTCGGGCTCGCCCGCTGCATCGAAACCCTGCGCTGGAGCCCAAAAGTTAGTGAATGCCCTGCCGTCCTCTCCGCGTATCCAAACCAAGATCGAGGGATATTTCTGATGCCGCTCCCTCCGGAATAACACCGTCCCGCTCGGAGGTTTGAACTGTACGTAATCAGGGCCAAGCTGGTCGAGTTTCAGAAGAATGCTTTCCGTAACATAAATATAGCTCCAGCACTCTTCCAGGTGATATCTGTAAATACGGAATCCACACTGAGATTCAGTAAACTCACCCAGACCGTGAAGATCAATGTTTGTTAGCGTCACACAGTCCTCTTATGTGAACCACGAGAACTTTCCTGCAAGATGACTTTACTGGGCTGGGCGTTGTATAATATTTTGGTTTGTCGGCTTGGCGACCTGAACCGGCTTAGTAAGGTCGGAACTTTGTATTATGGTGATAATTGATGTCGGAACAAAGTCAAGTTACAGCTACTTCTGCTATTGTACAGAATCCTTATGAACCACAACTCGCGAGGATAGAGAAGATAATCGATGAGACCTGGGACACAAAGACGTTTCGCGCGGTTTTCATCGACGAAGAGTACCGAAAAACATTCACGTATGAACCCGGTCAGTTTCAGTTAGTCAGTGTGTTCGGAGTTGGAGAAGCTACGTTTTGCTTAACTTCCACTCCAACCAGAAAAGGGTTCGTAGAGTTTTCCGTCAAAAGGGTAGGTTCCGTAACAACAGCATTACACGAAATGTTTGAAGGGCAGATTGTGGGAATCCGCGCTCCTCTAGGAAACCATTTCCCTTATGAACAATGGAAAGGTAAGAACCTGGTTTTTGCAGGTGGCGGAATTGGTATGGCCCCGATGCGATCGCTTTTGAACTTCTGTTTGGATAACCGCTCTGACTACGGCGAGATCATTGTAATCTACGGAGCCCGCACCCCTGGTGACCTTTGTTACAAATATGAGTTCGACGAGTGGCGTGAAAAAGCCAAACTGTATTTGACAGTAGACCAAGCCGATGACGATTGGAAGGACCACGTGGGACACGTGCCAGGCTATCTAAAGGAGTTGGCACCGAGCCCAGACAATGCAATAGCGATCACCTGTGGACCGCCCATTATGATCAAGTACATACTGCCGGAGTTCGCCAATCTTGGCTTCAAGGACGACCAGATATATACCACACTGGAAATGAAGATGAAGTGTGGGATTGGCAAGTGCGGACGCTGTAACATTGGAAGCAAGCTGGTCTGCGTTGACGGACCGGTTTTCAGCAATGCCCAGTTGAAGGAATTGCCGCCAGAGTTCTGACAAGAAGCTCACCTAGGACATTCATATGGGCTTTGCTGCTTAGAAGATTAGCTTGAAAACGTGAAGTTGTAACGACTCAAGAACAAGCAAGCGGAAAGCGACCGCTGCATTGGTTGGAGCGTGATCATGGAAAACATCGAACTAGATCGCCGAGACTTTCTGAAAGGTGCTGTAGCAGGGGCAGTGCTGCTTTTGACTGCCGACGCCTTGGAAGCAGCAGAAGCTGAAAAAGCTGAGCAGAAGCCCATTCCGGGTCCACCAGTGGCATTAGGCGTGATTGGACTTGGCACTTGGGGCAGACAACTCGTGACAACGCTCAGCAAGATGCCATCTGCTAAGGTAGCCGGGCTTTGCGATGTATACGAACCGTATTTGGAGCGAGCCCAGAAACTGGTACCTGGGGCAATTGCATCCACCGACTACCGCAAACTGCTTGATTCCAAAGACATCGAGGCTGTAATCGTAGCGACCCCATCGCATCTTCATAAGCAAATCGCGCTAGACGCTATTGCCGCAGGCAAGCATGTGTACTGCGAAGCGCCCCTTGCTATAACAGTAGAAGAAGCTCGTGAGATAGCTGTCGCCGGAAAGAATTCCAAGAACGTCTTTCAAGTGGGATTGCAGGGTCGCTCAAATTCGTTGTATAGGCACGTAGAGAAGTTCGTTTTGAGTGGATGTCTAGGAAAGCCCGCTCAGGCATATGCCCAGTCCAACAAAAGGCAACAAGGAAGGCGCATGGCTCCGGACCCCGAGCGCGAAAAAGAACTCAACTGGCGGTTGTATAGAGCCACATCTGCAGGGTTAGTAGGCGAACAAGGCGTACACTCAATAGATCTAGCTAACTGGTACCTGCGCGCGCTGCCCACTTCGGCTGTTGGGTTTGGCGCGATAATGTGCTGGGATGACGGTCGGGATACACCGGATACGGTGCAATGCATATTGGAATATCCTAATAGCGTTCGCATGGTGTATTTGGCTACGACGGTAAGTTCTTTCAGCTCTGAGTATTCACTATTCCAAGGGAGTCAATCCAGCCTACTGTTGAGAGAGAACAAGGGTTGGATGGTTAAAGAAGCTGATTCATCCTTATTGGGTTGGGAGGTGTATGCTCGCAAGGAAACGTGCTTCGACGAAACAGGCATTTGTATGATAGCCGATGCGACCAAAATCCTCTCGCAAGGCAAAGAACCAGGAAAGGAGGGTAGCACCACGCCGGAAAAAGAACCGTTGTATCTCGCTCTGGAGAACTTCACTCGCAGCATTCGAGAGAACAGTCCTCCCGTTTGCGGAGCCGTCGAAGGCTACCAGGCGGCTGTTTGCGCCATAAAGGCAAACGAGGCAATACTAACTGGAAACAAAGTAACCTTTCAAAAAGAATGGTTTGATGTCTAAAAACTATTCCATAGCAAAGGAGAGGTCGAGTTGAAACAGGAACGTGATGAGAAAGGCATGTCGCGCAGAGAATTCATCAAGAAGGCAGGCACCACGGCGGCTGGTGTCGTTGCTGGCAGTGTATTAGGCGGTAGGCTGTTCGCACAAGGAGCCCCTGCCCCCGGCAGTGTACTCGGCGCAAACGACAGGATTAATATAGGCTTCATAGGCGTCGGAGGCATGGGCTCAGGACACGTCAATATGGTGAAGGGTCTTTCCGAGGAGCAAAATGTGCGCATCGTGGCTGTTTGCGATGTTTGGGAAAAACGCCGCCGGCAAAACCAAGCTCGCGCTGAACTAAAAGACAACCAGGTCTACAGCGATTACCGCAAGCTCTTGGAAAACAAAGATATCGACTTGGTGGTAATTGCCACTCCGGACCACTGGCACGCGCCTATAGCTATAGCAGCAATGGAAGCTGGCAAGCACGTTTATGTCGAAAAGCCGATGTGCCGGTACATGGATGAAGCCCTCAAAATGTATGAGACCGCCAAGCGCACGAAGCGCCTGGTTCAGGTAGGATCACAGGGCTGCACCGATGCGAAGTGGCACAAGGCTGGCGAACTCGTCCGCGCGGGCAAGATCGGTACACTACTCTCAGCGCAGGGAAGCTACCGAAGAAACAACCCCAACGGCGAGTGGAATTACCCTATCGATCCAGATCTGACAGAGCAGACTTGCGACTGGAAGATGTGGCTCGGAAATGCGCCCAAGCGCCCATTCAGCCCAGAGCGATTCTTCCGATGGAGGAAGTTCTGGGATTACGGCACGGGTATCATAGGCGATCTGTGGCCACACAGATTGCATCCGCTAATGATCGCAATGAGCATTACGGACTTCCCTTACCGTGTGGCATGTGTCGGCAAAGACATTTGTCATACTGATCAGGGACACGGCGAACCTAGAGACGTGGCAGACGAAACCCAAATGCTCGCGGAATTTCCGAGTGGTGCCATAATCTATCTGGCGGGATCCACCGTGAACGAGCTTGGTCTTGAAGATCTGATCCGCGGAAACAAGGCTACAATGTTCTTCGGCGGAGGCAAAATCCAGATCAGACCGGAGCGACCTTATTCAGACGAAATCGAGCCGGAAGACATCACCTACGAAGGTCCCGGTGAAGATCAGCGCGAGCATCATAAGAACTTGTGGTACTGCATTCGCAACAACAAGGAGCCTAACTGCAACATCGACCTAGGACTCAGGGTCCAAACCATCGTTTGCATGGCTGAGATATCCTATCGCCAGAACAAGATGGCCGTTTGGGATCCCGTTAAGAAGCGAATCGTGTAGTGCCTAGTATTAACACAGAAGGCTTCATAATGGCTATTTACGAATTGTCAGTGTCCGCTGATTGCCTGGGCACTGACAGTTTTTTTGAGTAACTAATGCGAGAATGAGGCGACCCGACTCAATGAATGACCAGGGTGTCAGACTCTCAGTGCTCGCTATGGCATGCCGGTTTGAGCTCTTGCTCGAAGGAGATGACCCCATGCGGCTTCGTGCCGCTGGGGAAGAAGCAATTGACGAGATCGCTAGCCTAGACGCGCAGCTCAGCCGTTTCAGACCAACGAGCGACGTCAGCTGGATTAATGCCCATGCGGCGCTCGCTCCTGTACAGGTAGAACCACGTCTGTTTCAGCTCTTACTAGTGGCACGAGATTTGGCGGCACAGACAGATGGAGCTTTCGACGTAACCGTAGGACCCCTGATAAAGATGTGGCGGACTCTGGACAATGTGGAGCAGCCACTTACTCAGACCGAAATCCAGCGGGCGGCGAGCCTTGTCGGCATTGAGCACGTCATCCTCGATACTTCCTCAAGGACAGTCAGGTTCGATATGCTGGGAGTGGAGCTTGACCTGGGAGCAGTTGGCAAAGGCTATGCGATAGACCGCGCCGTAGAATGCCTTAGAGAATCTGGAATCTCGCGCGCTTTGATCCACGGTGGGACGAGCACGGTTTATGGGCTGGGCGAATGGAAGATCGGCATATCAGGTCGTGCATCTTCTATCTTGCAGGAATGCGACGCAGATACAAAAGTACCACCGTTCAAAGCTTTGGTTCTACGTGATTCAGCATTGTCAGTGTCTGCGACTTACGGACGGACTTTTCAGATAGGAGAAAAAGCCTGTGGGCATGTGGTCGATCCTCGAACTGGAGAGCCTGTTTCCAGAACTGTTCTCGCAGCTGTTTGGGGACCATCGGCAACGTACTGCGATGCTCTCTCAACGGCACTGTTGGTTAATGGTGAGGAATGGATCCCTGAATTGACATCTAGATTTCCGGGTTATCAAGGGCTGGCAATTTCCCAAGCGGAGGCGCGGTTTGGTTCCTAAAGAATTGCGTTCCGATAGAGTCTAACTCTCAGTCTTAAGCTTTTCTATCGTGTATTGCTTACAGCATTGCTCGTTTCATGGGTAAACTACTATTGACGGTCGCCGAATATTACGATAATCTACAGGCAGGGGAAAAATTCGAATTCCAGCGGCGGGTGGTGCGACAAATGAGACACAGCAAGTACAACGGGTTCACTTTGATCGAACTTCTCGTCGTGATCGCAATAATAGCCATTCTGGCGGCGATTCTCTTCCCAATATTCGCATCCGCCAAGGCATCTGCCAATAGAGCCACTTGTGTTTCCAATATAGGACAGCTCAGCAAAGCTATGCTAGCCTATGCAACGGATTACCAGGGTCGAATTCCGGACTGGGTATCAGTAACCGATGGAAAGATCTGGGACCAAGCCATATACAAGTGGGTGAAAAACCCGAAGGTATTTACCTGTCCAGTCAACAGGCTAGATAGCACGGGGAAACCATGGCCACCTAACGTTATAGTCCGCTCCTATTGCCTACCTAAGAATGTAGCGCGCCAGATCGTAGAACAAGCTCCCAGGCCATCTGCGACTGTCCTGCTTTTCGAAAAGGGTTCCCAACCTCTCTTCACATATGCGGACTCAACCGGCGAGTGGTTCGATCAGACGTACGGTTACTCGCGGGATCCATCCCATAAGTTCTGGCATGCCAACGGAAAGACCTTTGCGTTCTGCGACGGACATGCAGCATACTTCAAATATCCCAACGGTCCGTTCAGCTACAACTTTCCGAACTTTACCGCCTGGTCTACACCGGCATATCCAAATAACCCGGGTGGCAAAGGCTACTGCGGTTACGCAGATACAACAGGTGCAGGGGAGCCGCCTGGCTGCAAACGCCTTGGAGGAGCTAACCTGCCGAGGTAGCGCCTAGTCGCTTCGACTAACTGAACAATAGCGCACAAGTTTCACAGCCTGCAGGCTTTCCCAATTGGGTTACTGCAAGTTGTGATTTCTGTCGTCCCTCACCAGCATCGCCAGCAATATCGCAGCTAAAAGCGATGTAGCAGCTCCGTAGTAGAACGGCGCAGGCGGACCCAAATGCTTCCATAGCAAACCAGCTATGATGCTTGCCGGCAGCAGGGCTAACCCGGTAAACGTAAAGTAAGCGCCAATAGCGGTGCCGCGAAGATGCGTAGGTGCAAGATCGATTGCTAGCGCTCGAAGCATGCCCTCAGAAAGGCCATAATAGACACCGTATACCAAAAACCATACCCAAACACCAGCCTGCGTTTGAACCCTAGCCATAGCAAAATAAACCAGAGCAAAGACTAGCCACCCGGCAATTACTATTGGCTTTCTACCAATCTTGTCAGAAAGTATGCCACTTCTCAGAGCTACAAGTGCGGAGATCGCGTTGAACGCCGCATAAACCCATAGGAAAGATATCATGCCCATCTTAATCGGGGCGCTTGTTGCTCGGAGGACCAAAAATGCGTCGCTCGAGTTTCCGATGGAAAACAAAGTAACAATAGCTAGGAATATCCTAAACCGGCGGTCAAGAAGGCTTATCTTGACCTGTGGTCTGCCTTCGGAAGAATCAACTGGTTTCCTTTCGCGAACAAAAAATACAAGCACCAGCCAACTCAGCACCGCTGGAACAGCCGCGGCTATGAAAATCAAGTTATACATGTGCCTGTACTTCTGACCCGGCTCGACCAAAAAGTGTTGACCAAAAAAACCGATCACCAATAGAGCAATTACGATAGGTCCCATCATTGCTCCGGCTGTGTCCATTGCCCTATGCAGACCAAAGGCTCTTCCGCGCTCAGATTCGGGAGTTGCGTCTGCAATAAGCACATCACGAGGAGCACTTCGGATTCCCTTGCCGAACCTATCTGCAAAGCGTATGGCAAGTACGTGATGCCAAGTGGTCGACGCTATGAAAAACGGTTTGGACAAAGCGGATAAGCCATAGCCGATTACCGTGAGAAGCTTCGGTTTCCCAAACTTATCAGCAAGATAACCTGCCCATACGCGCAGTAAAGCCGCAGTGCTCTCCGCTACACCCTCTATCAAGCCAATAACTGGCGTGGTTGCACCTAATGCAAACTTCAGGAACTGCGGCACGACCGGCACAAGCATCTCGCTTGAAACATCCTGAAGAAAGCTGACAATTCCTAGGACAAAAACAGTCTTGCTAACACCTGCGATCTTGCGTTCCTGGTTCATTACTCTCCCCTACTACTTAGCGGTACCGCCGCTATCATACTTCACCAACGCTAGCCTAGGCAACTTGCAGGGAGATCATTTATAACTGGAAATTTACCCCTCAGGCGTCTAGAATAAGACGAACGAGAAGAACTAGCAATTTCCCTAATTGAGGTAACCAGTTGTGAGCATAGCCATCTTCGTACCAAAAGAATCGGGCGTTATTGTCAAAAATGCCGCGCAGATGATCCACGATGAGATCAAGGAAAAGTTCGGATTCGAAGCACTTGTGAGTGATTGGCCATACCGCGAAGTCGACTTGAGCATGCTGGCAGTCGGTGAGCAGGACGATTTGCAAGATTCCGACATCGCGGCAAGACTACACTGCCTGAAACCAGAGGGCAGTCAGGGATATCATATTGCGACAACAACTAAAGGCGTGTATCTCCTCGGTGCAAACACGGATGTCGGCGTATTGTACGCAGCCGCGTGCTTCTTGGACAATATCACCTGTGATGAGACCGGCAAGCTAGTTTTGCCGACAACAGAAATCGTTGACTCCCCAGATTGCGAGATTAGAGGAGCAAGTTTTGCCAGATACGCATTCCGGAAATTCTCAGAAGACGCCGCTCACCTGGAGGGAATGAAGTCTCTTGTGCGATACTATGCTCGCAATCGAGTCAATATGATAACGGTCGAGGCAACTGGTAACTGTTGGCCAGGAGATCTAACGCCAGTTGTCACTTTCAAATACTTCCCACCTCTGTACGATCCCAGCCGAGTAGACACGGTTGAGCGACGGCGACGTATGATAAATGAACTAATCTCCTACGCGCACTCTTGGGGAGTTAAGGTTGTATTATATACGTCCGAGTTCAATCACGAGCCAGACATATACCAGCGCTGCCCAGAACTGCATGGCATTTTACCTGAAACCTGGAGCGAAGGTCGGCACAGCTACATTCGAGGGTGCATGTGCCTTTCCAAAGACATAGTCTGGCAGTATCTAAGAGCAAAGGTCAAGGAAACCCTTGAAAGCTTACCAGAGTTGGATGGAATCGAACTCTGGATGGTGGAAGTGCCGAGCGAGTTCGGAATATGCGCTTGTCCAAAATGCCGCAGTAAGGCGCGTCACGAGTGGATCGAGAAACTCATAAACGAAGTGCGGTCCGCCATAGACGAAGTCTCCCCAACGATAACACTATACGTTAAGACATTCCAATCGTCGCAAGGCGCGCTGGAACTGGAAAGGTTTGCCCCCCTCAAAGATCACCTGCCCCAAAATACTTTCATTTCCTGCAAGGCACAGTGGGGAGATATGGCCTATCTGAACGATCCGAACCCACTGCTTGGATGGATTCAAGATGGGAAGGAGGTCGCAGAATTCGACACTGGCGGCGAGTATTGCGGCTGTGGCTTGGGAGCAATGATATGCTGCTACCCAGAATATATAGCCGAGAGGATTCGACTGTACTACTCGAAGGGCGTGAGAAAGTTTCTTGCCAGGCATGCAGTTCCCGAATGGCCTAACAAGGAATTCACAGGCATAAATGACATTGCGTTCTTCAAACTCTCGTGGGATATAACTCTCGATGTAGACCAGATCTGGAAGAGCTGGGCTCAGGAACAGTTTGGTGCAGCGCACGAACCGATGACAGAACTACTGAAACTTTCAGACGATGTAGTCAACAAATCGCTCTATGTGCGTAGAGCCTGCGCCAACAGACACTACTACATCTTCTGCGACACGTTAGACAGTCTCAAATACATGATGTTCGATCTGAGCGCGTTTATGATAGAGGGCTGTTTGGAACAACTTGAACCAACCCGAGAAAACATCGAGCAAATCCTAGCTGAAAAAGAAGAGGCAATCGAGCTTTGCGCAAAAATGCGAGATGCCTACGAGAGGGCTGCGCCGTTGCTATCCGAAGATACAGCTATGCGATTGCAAGCAATTCTTGAACGGACCGAAAGAATAGTTGCCACAATGCGGTGGCTCACACACGCGTTTTTTACATACCTACTTTGGGAACGCTGCTGGAGCGTGCGAGAAAAAGACGTGTTGCGCACACACATACTCCAGCTCTTGTGCAAATGCGAGGAGGAAATAGACAAAGCTGGTGACATTACAGAGGACAAATGGCACGGCAGGCGGTTATGGAATTTACGACGAGTTGTCGATTTTGAGAGAGCCAGACGGTTTTGCGAGGAAATCCGCGGATTGGTAAACTTCCGGATAGGTCAGCGTGCTGACTACACAGTAACTGTAACACCTGCTACAGTCGGTCACCCTAACACATACTACGATCATCGGCGTTCGCTCAGATCTATATTCGGCTTGCCCGGAAAAGAATAACGCTATCAGATTGCCTAATAAGCTGAGGATTGACCAATCCTGCCATACGGGGTGAGAGCATCAATATTCCCGTGGTACTACTTACGCACATCTCGCAAGTAAGTGACGCCTAATCGATCAGCATTTGAGCTAACCCATTCAGAAAGAGCCGTTTGACAAGTTGGCGGAGACGAAGACACAAGTTGATTAGAATCAAGAGCCCGAAGTTCATCTAGCGTGAAAATGATATCGCCCAGAAAGATACCCATAGCCGTTGTAACCAAAAGTGAGAGCATAATCGGCGAATGCACAATTATAGCTCGACTGCCAACCGCCTTCTTTATCATAGCCACGAGTTCATTGAAAGTGTATATCTCGGGACCAGTGGCATCGGTTATAACGTCGCTATCCTCGACCGCTAGCCTTATCGCCAGGTCCGCAAGGTCCTCCACGTAGACAGGTTGGACCTTGTATTCGCCAGACCCGGGTATTGCAAACACCGGCAAACGTCGAAGAAAATAAGCAAGGTTGTTGATTAGAACGCCGCCTTCACCAAAGATCATTGCCGGCCTCAAGATTGCATAACTTACACCGGAAGCTTTGATGAACTCCTCTACCTCGGCTTTCGCTCGGTAGTACGGGAAAGGCGATTCCTTGGAGGGGTTCAATACGCTTATGTGCACAATTCGCTTAACCCCAGCCGTCTTCGCAGCTTCAATGAGAGTTTTAGAATTCTGCACGGCTTTCTCAAACGTCATCTCGCCTCGCTCAAAACGAATCCAATACGTATTGTAAAGAGTACAAACACCCGTCAGATTCTGAGCTAGGCGGTCGGGATGGTCGAAGTCAAAAGGGATTGATCGAATACGTGGACCCAGGTTCGATGCTTTTTCGGGGTGATTTGTGATATTCAGAACGTCCCGTCCAGCTTCTAACAAACGTCTAGCTATTACCTTACCGGTAAAACCGCCAACACCGGTCACGGCATCTAGTGAATTAACCATGTCCTCCCCACCTTTTCGCGCTTAGCCAAGAGTTATGAGCTCTTCGAGGCGAGTAGCTGATCCTACAATGTTGTACCTATTTTGGATAATGTCGCTAATTGTCTCGAAGACAACTCTCTGTCCGTCTTCGATAGTACCGCCTTCGGCAAGCGTACGGTCATATGGCTGTCGGATATCTGTGGCGATGTTGATTTTGGCAATACCGTTTGCAATCGCTGCTCTGACGTATTCGAGGCTGATTCCCGAACCGCCATGAAGCACCAGTGGCACGCCGGTAGCCTCTCGCAACTGGCGAATGCGCTCGATGTCAAGCCTTGCTTTTACTTTTTGCTGATCCTTTGCCGCTCCAGCTATGGCTCCGTGCACCGAACCCACAGAAACCGAAAGCCAATCCACTCCAGTGCGCTGTACAAACTCACGCGCTTGTTCAGGGTCGGTAAAACCAGCCTTGGACTCAAAAAGCTCATCATACGGAGGCAAAGGACCAGACTCGTGCCCCAATACCGATCCAAGTTCAGCTTCAACCAATACGCCTTGCGCGTGCGCCATACGCACTACTTCCGCAGTTACTGCAACGTTTTCTTCAAACGGCAACCTTGAGCCGTCGATCATCACGGAATCGTAACCTGCTCTGATGCCCTCTTCGATTAGTGGTCGCCAATCCACTTTATACCCATCCTCGTCAATTACCGGTATGTGATCAAGGTGGAGCGCCGTAACCCTGGGATCAGCGTGTTTAGAGTACTCCTCGGCGGCTGCAGTGATGCTCGGCACCTCGAATTTCTGCAGCTCGATACGCGATATTTCAACCATCCCGAATGTATCATAGGCTTTGAGGGCGTCGCAGATTGGCTTGATAAGTGGCATGTAAAAGACGTTGAATGCAGGCACTACAATACCGTTATCAGCTGCTGCCCGAACTAATCTTGCTAACCTATCCGAACGCTTCATCACACCTCCTAGGGTCTTGCGTACTTCCAACCCTTATGTAGCATTTCTGCCAGCTCTTTGGCAACGTGCCTGTAGTCTGCACGGTTTGCTAGGTTGATATTCTCTCCCGGATCTCGTTCGTGATCGTACAATTCGATTCCTACAGGCGGCTTACCCGGTTCAGCCCATTCCGTGTATCTGTATCGATCAGTACGGATCGAATAACCCATCACCTTGCCCCGCGGATACTGGCTGAAAGCGGCTTTCTTCCACGGACGATTGGGCTTTTCTATGAGAGGGACAAGACTTGTGCCCTCCAGACCATCTGGCACTGGCAAACCGCAAGCTTCGCATAAAGTTGGATATATGTCCACAAATTCTACCAAGGCATCTGTCTTCACGCCCGGATTCTTTTGACCCGGAATGCGCATAATCAGTAGGGATCTGGTTGCTTCCTCGAAGTTGGTATGTTTGCACCAAAGCCCGTGTTCTCCCAGGTGCCAACCGTGATCACCCCACAGAACAACAACGGTTTTATCAGCTAGACCAAGGTTTTCCAATTCCTCAAGAACCCGACCGATCTGGGCATCCACATAGCTCGTAGCTGCGTAATACGCGCGAATCAGATCCCTAGCTTGTTCGCGTGGCAACGGTCCTCTCTTTGGAATATCAGAGTAAGCCCTCAACTCGCCCCAGTCTGTCATCGCCAAATCAGGCACACCAATTGGAGGATACGGATTTTCGGCAAGCTTTATCGAAGATCGGTCGTACAGTTCAAAGTACTTCTTGGGTGCAACAAACGGCAAGTGGGGCTTCAGGAATCCGACCGCCAAAAAGAAGCGCTTGTCTTTGAGCTGCCTCATAGTTTCGATGGCTTTGTCGGCAGTCATACCGTCAGCCAGGGCATTATCGGGCACGTCAGGATCTTCCCAAGACGGACCCATAACCCTGGGCAACTGCTTTACCTTTAGAGGCAGACCTGTCTTGGGATCTCGCTCAAGAACTTCCTGTCCGCCGACAGTTTTGCCCTGCGCCCTTAAATGTTCCTTTTCCTTCTTAAGAGCTTCGAGGGTTTCCGGCTTGGCGTATGCTGATGCATGCGGCGTCCAATGAGGCACTGACCACGACTGAGGATCATCTAAACCCCCGTGATACACCTTGCTGAACGCCTGAGTGTGGTAACCGTGCTTCTTGAAATACTCGGGAAGCGTGACAACGTTTGGTATAGTTTTGCGAAAGTGAGTCTGAAGATCGTAAATACGAGTAGTATCGGGACGAAGACCAGTCAAAAGCGACGTTCTTGACGGGCTACACACGGCTTGCTGGCAATACGCACGGTTGAAAAGTATGCCGCTTTGCGCCAGAGCGTCTATGTTTGGCGTCTTCATTAGCGGATGCCCGTAGCAGCCGGTTTGAGGTCGCAGATCGTCGACCGCGATGAAGAGAACGTTGTACTTGCCGATATGATCACCTTGGCTTGCGAATAAGGAGAACTCCCTAGGCACAAAAGCCAAGGCTCCTGCCGAAAGACCAGTTATTAGGAATTCTCGCCTAGTCAACCTGCCCATTTTGCATCACCAAAAGGTTTCTAAAATACCATGCGACTCAATCCGACTCGGTTTCTTACGAGTTTTCCATGAGAAAAAATATTTTGAAACTTATAGGAAACTGAGTCGCACCGAGTCGCACAATGCAAATACAACTAACTCACTGCAGCCTATTCCTACTTACCACAAATCCGGCAAGCTAGCCAATTGTACTTCCAGAGGCTTCGGCTGTTTGAAGACTTCTATGACCACAGTGGTTCCGCCAGGTCCCGTACACAGGTAGACCTTGTCGGCACAAGCAAGGATGTTAGCGTAGCCCATTCCCAGGGACTTAACCGTGGAAAAACCCTTCATAAAAGCGATCTTCGGAAGTGCAAGGGAATCCATTCCGGGACCAGAATCACTTACCTTCACTCGGATAGAATCACCTGTTGCGCACATTGTCAACTTGCCACCGCCGCCGTGTTTGTAGGCATTAGTGGCAGCTTCACCTACGCAAAGCACCAGCGCATCGATCTGGCTAGACTCCATTCCGGCAGCCCGTGCTGCTTCCTTAACCATCTTGCGCGCCTGCCCAACGTCTTTCGCGTCTCGAATCTCCATTTCCGGCAAGTCCGGCGATGCGCAAATCTTCTCAATTTCATCCCGCTCGAGTATTTCAAGTTTACCATCCGTAACCGCAAAGATGGTTTCCTTGTAGAAAGTCTTGACGCGCTTCTCGGCTTCCTCACAAGCGATTTTCTCCGCAAGCTCGGCTCGGCACAAGTCTGTTACGTCTCTAGCTACCCCGCGCATACCCACTACTTTGCCGTCCTCGACGATTGGTCGCTCATACACTTCTAGCATGACGCGGGAACCGTTCTTATGGAAGATCTCTACGCGGTATGATTCCGAAGCCACACCTGTTTTCAGAGCCCGTTCGGTATAGTAGATTACCTTTTCATTGATGGGATTGTCGGTAAGATATTTTGTGTAATGCGTCATCCACTCAGACGGCGTATAACCAGTAATAGCTTCAACAGAAGGTGAAACGTAGGTAAACACTCCGTTTGCGTCGTGCATGTAGAAGAAAAAGTCTGGAGTTCCCTCCACAAGAAGACGTAGCGTTTCTTCGTTCCTTTTGATCGTTTCAGCCGACTCTCGCAGGTTCTCAGCCAAGGACGCATTAGTCAATGCCACAGCAGCTTGGTTAGCCAAGCCCAAAAGCACTTCTGCATCCTCTTCGGTAAATGAGCGTTCATTGGCTCGATTGTGCAATTCGAAACATCCGAGAAGCCGACCGCCACTTGCAACAATCGGCACATTGATAAGCTTGCTAAAGCCCATTTTTTGGGAAAACTCTTTCGGAACCAAAGGGTCGTTCTCGGCATCGTTCGTAATGTAAGGCTTTCTGTGCTCTATCACCCAACCGGCGACGCCGTACCCTCTCGGAAACGAGTAATCGATGGGCTTTAGCTCTCCGTCTACGTTGCACTCCCGAAACACCATTATGTCGTCCACCAGCAACCCAGCACATCCACCACTCGCTGATGTCAAATCCATCGCATGCTGCACTAGCAGACGCATAACGTCCTGGGTATCAAGAACCGAATTGATTTCTCGACTTGCCTCAAGCAGAGCGGCAAGTTGCCTAGTGCGAAGCTCCAGCCGCTCCAGCCACGTCTTCTCTTCGGTAACATCTCGTGTCATTACGAGAAGAACTATCGGTCCGCGTTCGGGTTGATCGACTCGCGTAATTGACTGGCGCACCGGAAACGTGGAACCGTCTTTTCTGAGGCCTTGTCCTTCGCCCTGCCAGTGCCCTTCTTCGAGAGCAGTCTTCATTGCATCGGCTATCAGACTCGGTTGAGAGAATAAATCGCTTAGTCGGCGGTCCGTTAACTCCTTCGCATCGTAGCCATGGATGCGCCCCATACTCTGATTCGCGTAGAGAAACCGTCCCTCGGAATCAACGATTGCGAGCCCATCCGGTGCAGAGTCTGCCGCCAATCGAAAGACAGACTCATCCAGCAGACTGCCGGCTTTTACAGAAGTCTCGAGGCGATCCTGGTTCTTCACCTTTAGCAGACCCTGACGCAACAAATCGTTGTGCTGAATGGTTGAAATATACCACGTCTGTGTTCTTTCGGCAACTGGTTGCAGTTTTCTGAACACCGGTGCTATAATCGACGCCGTTATGCATCACCACGGTACATCTGATCACAATAAACACAAATCCAGAACAAGGCTTGAAGGCGTAGCACCTGCCAGCATAATTAGAGAGGATTTCGCAGCCTTTGACGCTCGCGTGATATTGCGATGTAGTTACGACGTCGAGCAGCTTATACTGATACAGTCTATCGAAGGGCATGCCCACGAAGGGCACGGCTTGTTCTATGGCAGAAAGTTTCCAAACACTACGATCGACGATATCGCAAAGGCACTCAGGCTGAATCCGGAAATGGTCAAGGCGGATCGCCAAGAGCTCATTGATGAAATATTCGACTTTGCAAGGCGCGCGATCGCGGGAGAAAGGGAACGCATTGCATGCAACGCCGAAGGTCGGCCGCTATTAAGATGCGGAACGCTTCGCCAGATTGAAATCGAACCGTCCGGCGTTCTTCGTGGGCTTTACCTAGGCGGAATGCGAGACAGCGCGGAGATCAGGAAACTGGCAAACGAGCGATATGGAATCCAGATGGGATATGGAAAGTGCAGACTAGTTGACCAGGCAGTAATGGTAAGCTTAGGGCTGGACGGCTATCAGTTGGCCAAGCAAGGACATGAACACGAGTTAGAAGAATTTGAACGGGCTGGTCTATTTGCTGACAGTGACGACGAGAACGTGCAGTATATGTATGTCCGTTACAAGGAAGGTCCTGGGGCATCGGATGATGCGGCAGTCGTAGCGGCTGGTAAGCTATGGGGACTGTCTGCAGCCGTTGGTTGTTGGCTAGCAGATGCCATTGATACGCTGGAAAAGTATGTGCCTGTGTATTCGGACCAGGATTTTGATCTGAGCCTTTACATCGAGCAGAACTACCCTGATCTGGGCGTCACACGCGATGATGCAGTAGACCTGGCATTCTTATCAGCCATCCCTGCTGACATGGAGGAGTCCCTACCCGATTCTTCTCTGCGAGACTTTCTGCAAATAGACCGCAAGCACGACCAATGCGCTTTGGAAAGCCATCTTGCTTACCTGGCTTCAGTCGCGTTTGCACCGATGGATTTGGACCATGGGCAGTGTACAAACATTGAGTTTTACGATTACATGGAGAAACGTCTAGAAAGCTTCCAACCAGTCAGATAACATAAGCTACTACCGGCAAGGAGTC
>Ga0123519_10003410_pt1 | contig 26291 bp, 14 predicted proteins | sample YelNatPaOPRAMG02_FD_87396 | JGI IMG/M metagenome (GOLD analysis project Ga0123519, IMG submission 87396) | Hot spring microbial communities from Yellowstone National Park - Yellowstone National Park OP-RAMG-02 (version 2) | ecosystem: Environmental > Aquatic > Thermal springs > Hot (42-90C) ...
GCAATGTCAGCAATCCGTTTGTAGAGCCGGGGTTTGTAGAACGGGTCAACTAGTTGGCTCAGCGCAATCATGTCATCCATGTTCATGTCGCAGAACTTCCGTTTGCGCCATTGGCCCCGTTCCTTCCAGTAAAGCAGGGCGGTGTTGGTCCGGACAAACGAGCAGAGCATCTGGGTCAGATACTCGCGCACGTCAGCCTGAGCTAGCAACCGCGCCACCTCCGGTGCGGCAAACACCGGCAGTGGTTTGCCCCTGGCATCCCGCTCCAACACAAAGGCCCGCCCCTCCAGGTCGCGCCGTACCCGACGCAACAGCACACCAAACATCAAGCCCGGCGACACCCGCACAAAGGCCTCCTGCTCGCTCAACAGCCGCTCGACCAGCCGCGCATCTTCCAGCATCGGCTCCAACAGGTCGTCCTTGTCCCGTATCAAGCCGATGATGTGGTCGTAGTCGCGGCGCCGGGTAACGACCGTCTCCACCACAAACCTAAGGTCAGCCTCGGTCAACTGCATGCTTACCGCTCAGCTTGGCCGCTTGGCTACGCCACTAACATACTCACCTTGCCGCAAGCTGAAAAGAGCCGTAGCCGGTGCTGGCAGCCCAGCAACGCGGACCGCAGGTTCACGGCGGCAATTGGCGGCCATGTCAACGGGGGCTTTGGACCGGTGCGGTGTGGGGCTTGAAGTCGTTTGGTGCCTCGGCTTTTCTTGGTCGGCAGCCATGACCGCGCAAATCCAAGCTCAACGGCCCGTGAAACGAGTTTTGAACCTGTGGGCTATGTGCCTGATGGGTCTGAGCGCCACCTGGGCCCCAGCCGCCGAGCCGACCGCCCAGACCAACCAGTTTTCGTGGACTGGCCTGGCGACCAACGCCGAAGGCCGCACCCTAGCCACCATTACAGCCGATTGGTCCGAAACGCCTGATTTGGCAGACTGGGCCCGTCGGGCCGGCGAATTATGTGCCCAGTGGTATCCGAAGATCGCCGAGCTTTTGCCCAGCGAAGGCTTCCAGCCGCCGCAGCGGGTCCGGCTACGGTTCCGTCAAGACATGCGCGGGGTGGCTGCCACCGGGCGCAATACCATCAGCGTAGCCGCTCAATACGTCCGCCGGAACACCAACGATTGGGGCATGATCATCCATGAACTGGTGCACGTGGTGCAGGCTTATCCGGAGCCTGAGCCGGGTTACATCAAGCCGGGCTGGCTGGTCGAAGGCATCGCTGATTACATTCGCTTGGCCCACTTCGAGCCACAAGCACGCCGGCCCCGGATCAATCCTGACAAAGCCCGCTACAGCGATTCCTACAAAACCACCGCCATCTTCCTGGAATGGGCTGAGCGCACCTACAACCATCACCTCATCCGCTCGTTGAACCAGGCTCTGCGCCAGGGCCGGTTCAAGCTGGACCTGTTCAAGGAAATCACCGGCAAGACAGTCGATGAACTGTGGCAGGAGTTTATTGCTACGCTCCGCCCGAAATCCAATTCCAACCCGACCCAATAAGCTTGGCGCGGCGCGGCTGCACCGGCTTTTGCGTTGCTGCAGCCTGCTGGTCTTTGCAAGGGGATGACGCCGCTCCATTAAAAATGCGAGGCGCGAAATCCGAAATCCCAAACAAATCCCAAGGCTCCAAACACCCAAGATGCAAAACGGCCATCCACCTGGGCCTATACCCGTACCGTAGCGCGCAAAGTGCGGCTGTTTGGGCTTGGGCCCCAATATTGATCTTGGGGGGGCGGCTTGGACGTCGGCCATGCCCAAGCCACAGAACGCACCGGCTTGGTCTTGAGCCACGATGGCCATGGCGAGCGCCGGGCGCTGGCTGGTCCGTTGCTGCGGCCCGCCGAAAACCATCGATCGAGCTCTGCCCGACCATCAGACCGCCCGCAGGAGTGCGACCGAATCTCAAGGCCATCCATCTGTGCGGTGTCGGCGCCTCTGCGGTGGATCGAGGATACGGCGCCCACTCAGGGAACGACCAAGACCGCTAGCTCGGCTGATTGCTGGAAGGCCCGCCCAAAGGCCTGCACTCTGCCTGGGATTTCCACCAGGAGGCGGCTGCACTGGCGGGCAAGGACTGTCGGCAGAGCGGCTTTGGGTCTGCTCCACTTTCAGTTGACCAGGCGATACCAGGTATCGCGCTGGCGCGGTTCGAAACCCAAGTCCCGGATCAGCCGCTGCATGTCGGCTACCGTCATGCGAAAGCTGGCACCCGCTTGGCGCACGACGTTTTCCTCGATCATGATGCTGCCCAGGTCATTGGCGCCGAATTTGAGGGCGATTTGCCCCAGCTCGGGGCCTTGGGTAACCCAAGAACTTTGCACATTGTCGAAGTTGTCCAGGTAAATCCTCGCAAGGGCTTGAGTGCGCAGGTATTCGTGCGCACCGGCGCTGGGGGCTTTAAGGCGAGTGTTCAACGGTTGAAACGTCCAGGCGATGAAGGCGGTGAACCCGCCCGTCTGGTCTTGCAAGGCGCGCAGTCGTTCCAGGTGCTCGATCCGGTCTTGGACCGTCTCGATATGCCCGAACATCATGGTGGCGGTGGTGCGCAGGCCCAACCTATGGGCTGTGGCCATCACCTCCAACCACTCGTCCGTGGTGGCCTTCAACGGCGCGATACGTTGGCGCACCCGATCCACCAAAATCTCGGCCCCGCCGCCCGGGATTGACCCCAAACCGGCGTCGCGGAACTGGCGCAGGATGGCCTCCAGCGGTTCGTCGAACAGGTTACGGAAATGGATAAACTCCGGCGGACTGAACCCGTGGATATTGATTTGGGGAAAGCGGGCTCGAATGTGCGCCAGCAAGTCCAGATACCACTGTTTGGGTAGGTTGGGGTGATGCCCGCCTTGAAGCAGAATCTGCGTGCCACCCAAAGCCACGGTTTCTTCGATCTTACGGTCCAGTTCATCCCAACTGATCACGTAGGCGTCGGGATGTTTAGGCCCGCGATAAAAAGCGCAGAACTTGCACCCGACACAGCAGATGTTGGTGTAGTTGATGTTCCGGTCGATGATATAAGTGACAATCTGGCTGCCGCGTCCGCCGTAGGCAGCCGCTTTGGCCAATTGGCGGCGTCGGTCCGCTAGCGCACCCAGTTGGTGCAACGGCAACTGATACAGCCGCAGCGCCTCGACAGCCGTTACTCGGCCGCCAGCCCACACCCGCTGCAGCAGATCGTCCAACGACACTGCATCTGTCACAAGGCCCAATCTACTCCGCCCGTTGCCAAAGGCAATGAACCGACCGGCGCCAGGGCTGCCCTGGGCAAGTCCCCCCTGCGGATCGGCATTTCGGGACTCGGGCTGCCGGATGGCTTGTAGCTGCTCATACCACGGGCGGAAACGCCGCCGCACCATGGCTTGTGCAGGGTCTATTCTTTTGAAGGCTTGGCTGACGCGGTGCTTTGACTGGCACCGCAGGATTGCTATGCTTCTGCCGCGCACAAATGGATGCGGTCATTTTAGCCCGAGTTCAGTTTGCGTTGACGGTGGCATTCCACTACCTGTTCCCTCCGCTGAGCATCGGCCTGGGGTTGCTGCTGGTGTGGATGGAGGCACTATGGCTCAAGACCAACAACCCGCTCTACCACCAGATGGCTCGGTTTTGGACCCGGATTTTTGCGTTGGTCTTTGCTATCGGCGTGGCGTCGGGCATCGTCATGGAATTCGAGTTCGGCACCAACTGGGCGGCCTACTCGCGGTATGTGGGCGACGTGTTCGGCAGCGCGCTGGCGGCTGAGGGTATCTTTGCCTTTTTCCTCGAATCGGGTTTTTTGGCGGTCTTGCTCTTTGGCTGGGAGCGGGTGAGTCGGTCGGTGCATTTTCTGGCCACGTGCATGGTGTGCCTGGGGGCACATTTCAGCGCGATCTGGATCGTCGTGGCCAATTCCTGGATGCAGACCCCGGCCGGCTATCACCTAGTGCAGCACGGGGACAGGGTTCGCGCCGAGATCACCAACTTTTGGGAGCTGGTGTTCAACCCGTCTTCGATGGACCGGCTGTTTCATGTGTTGTGTGGGGCCTGGCAAGCAGGGGCGTTTTTGGTGGTAAGTGTTGGGGCGTGGTATTTGCTCAAGAAACAGCACGAGGCTTTTGCCCGAGCTTGCTTGCGCCTGGGCTTGAGTGTGGCCTTGGCCGCTTCGCTCCTCCAACTGGTTAGCGGCCACCGTAGCGCCCGGATTGTGGCCCAACATCAGCCCGCCAAGCTGGCGGCCTTCGAAGGGCTTTATGAGACGCGCACGCATGCGCCTTTGACCTTGGCCGGCTGGGTGGACGAACAACAGGAACGCCTCCGGTTCAAGTTGGAGATACCCGGCCTGCTCAGTTGGCTGCTGCATGGCGAGGCTTCCAAGCCGGTGAGGGGCCTGCGCGAATGGCCTAAGGAAGATCGGCCGCCGGTGAACCTGACGTTTCAGTGCTATCACGTGATGATTGGGGTGGGCTTGGGGCTCATCGTGATCGCGGTGCTTGGGGTGTGGTTCCTGTGGCGAGGTTCGTTGCCGCAGAGACGGTGGTTATTGTGGCTTTTGGTGCTGTCGGTGCTGGGGCCGCAGGTGGCCAACCAGGCCGGTTGGTGCGCCGCTGAGGTGGGACGTCAACCTTGGATTGTCTATGGACTGATGCGCACCGCCCAAGGCGTATCCGAAACCGTCAGCGCCAGCGCGGTGCTAACGTCGTTGGTGTTGTTTGCGTTGGTCAATTTGCTCTTGTTTGGGGTCTTCCTTTACCTGCTGAACGACAAGATCCAGCACGGCCCTGACGGCGCCGACCTGACGCCGGAGGGCAAGCTGGCGATGCCTCAGACGTCCTAAATCTCAAAGCTCCGCTTTGCATGTCCAGGGCTGCCTCGAACCCGAGACCTCAGATTTGGAACCTGGCACTAGGCGCCGGGCTCCGGCGTGGGGATCTGGGTTGGTTCTTGGATTGTGACCTTGCGAAGACGCTTTGCGTATGAACTTCGGTTCGCTTGATCTGCCAACGATCTGGTTCATCCTGGTAGCCGTGTTGTTGACCGGTTACGCGATGTTGGACGGGTTTGATTTGGGCGTGGGCGCGCTGCACCTGTTTACTAAGGACGACCAAGAGCGGCGCCTGTTGCTCAATACTATCGGCCCGGTCTGGGACGGCAACGAGGTGTGGCTGGTGACCGGGGGCGGGGCGTTGTTTGCCGCCTTTCCGGAGGTCTATGCGACGGTGTTTTCGGGGTTTTACCTGGCGTTTATCCTGTTGTTGGCGGCTCTGATCTTTCGGGCGGTGGCCATCGAGTTTCGCAGCAAACAGCCCATGCGCTGGTGGCGCCAGATGTGGGATGTGAGCTTCAGCCTCGGCAGCATCGGCGCCAGCCTGTTGTTGGGGGTGGCCCTGGGCAATATCGCCTGGGGCGTGCCCCTGGACGCGCAACGCCGCTTCGCCGGCCGGTTTGTGGACCCGCTGCATCCCTATGCGCTACTGGTGGGGGTGACGACGGTGGCGCTGTTTGCCATGCATGGCGCCATCTACGTACGCCTGAAAACCGAAGGCCCATTGCACGAGCGGTTGAGCGACTGGATTCGCAACTGCGTCATCTTCTTCATTATCAGCTATGCCGTGACGACCCTGGCGACCCTGCTATACGTGCCGCACATGGCTGATCGGGTCCGAGCCAATCCATGGCTGTTTGGCTTGGTGTTGCTGAACCTGTTGGCCATCGCCAACATTCCCCGCGAAATCTATCATGGCCGTGATGGCCGGGCGTTCATCTCCTCCTGTGTGGCCATGGCCTTGCTGGTCACCTTGTTTGCGGTGGAGCTGTATCCGCACTTGGTGCTCAGCCGGCCGGAGCCGGCGCACAGCCTTACGATCCACAACGCCGCCTCCTCGCCTCGGACACTGTCGATCATGCTGGTCGTAGCGCTGATCGGCATGCCGCTGGTGCTGGCTTACACCATCAGCATCTACTGGATCTTCCGGAGCAAAGTGAAGCTGGACGCCTCAAGCTACTGAATGGTCTGCTCGTTAGTCGTGGGCTGGATCCGATTGGCCAGGCACAAACGCCGATCACCCCGCATCGACTACTCTGAGCCATGAAGCGACTGGAGCACAGCACAGCTCTGGTGGCCACGCGTAGGCAAGCTGACCCTTAAACAAGCAGTTCGGCCCAGCAGGCTGTGACCTCAGGCCCCAACCATGCCAGCCCGAGGGGCTACGGAGCGGGTCGGTCATGCACTCCGCTGGCTGCCGCTTTAGCAACGCTGCTGGCAGGCTGTGGCCCTTTGGAGGCTGGCGCCAAAAGCGCCATGCCGGTTCAGTCCCCGCAACCTGGCCACCTGGCTGCTATGCAATCGGTGTCTAAGCCTTCGGGCGGCTGTTTGATCCCGTTGGATTCCGGTTCGTGCTGCAAGTCCGCACCGTCGGCCAACTGCATGACCACCCCGGCGAGGTTGGTGGCGTGATCAGGGATACGTCCCACGGCCCTAGCCGCAGAGACTTTATCTCCGTGCACGTCGAAATGCCACAGTGATCCTTGGCCATGGAGCACCAGCAATGGCTAGACACATTTTGAGGCACTCGGATTCAGCTCCGAGCGGCCTCTACTGGTCCAAGCCGCCCGGGCTCGGGTAATACCGCCCATCGCGTCGGTTCGCGTCTTTAGCACCTCACGGTGTGGCCGCTGGCCAGCCCGCAAGCTTTTTGTGGCTCTGGCCGATGTAATCGGCCCCCGTGCTGCGAAGGGAGCGCAGGCTCAGGCGTCCGTCGGTCAGGCTGGCGGGTTGCAAATGCGGCAGCCCGTTGGCTATCGGGTGCGCTCGAAAAGCGTCTGCCAGAGCCGGTTGCTCCGGCCCGACAGCCACAGCAGCAGGCGCGAGATCCCGGGCAAGAAGATCGCCCGCTGCACGCTGCGCGCCCAGGTCAGTCGCCTAGCAAAGGCGGCCCTGCACGCCTCTTGCACAGCGCGTGTGGCTTCCGCCCACGACAGTTGGCCGCGACTCCAGGCCGTCAATGGCCCGGCGGCCACCGCTGCCGACTCCAGCGCCAGGGATAACCCGTTGCCCGTCAGCGGCGGGATCACCGCTAAAGCATCGCCCACGCAACATTCCACCGCCGAATCCGACTCGGCCAACCTTCTCACCCACGGTAGGCCGGGCGCATGCCACGCCAGTCCCGCCACCGCGCACAGCGAGCTTTCCACAAACTGGGCCCGCCGCAACCGCTGCTCCAGCAACGCCCCCGGCGCGCCCCGCAGCCATGTCACTGCGTTGACCGGGCCGCTGCCCGGCCGCCTCCGGAACAGCCCACACACGTTGACGTTGCCAGTCTCCACGCGACACAGCCCCACATACCCGTCGGGCTGGAGATGCATTTCCAGGTCTGCCTCCAGGGCCACATTTCGCGCGTGGACTTTTAAGCCGAACCACCGCCAGCCGCCTCCGTCCGGCTCGGTGCACGGCCGCCTGCCGGTGGCTCGCTCGATTCCTGCGCCGTTGCAGCCGCCCTGGCACCGTTGGCCGGTACGCAACTCCCCGCCTAGACGGCAGAACTCAGCAGCCAGCATCGCGTCCAGCGTCCAACGCGAACAACACAACGCCGGCTGCGGCAATTGGCGCCGCACCACAGCGCCCTCAGCCGCAGCCGGAAAGAACGCAACCGAGGTGGCTAGCGGCGCTCCGGCCCGCACCAACCGCCCGACCAAACCCAGCCGTTCCAGCACTGTCCAGCCGTGGCCCCTGAGGAATTCGCCGCACACGCGATGCCGCGGATACTGACCCGCTTCCCGGACCGTTACCGGCACACCGCGTCGGCGCAGCTCGATGCCCAGCGCCAGCCCCGCCGGGCCGCCCCCCACAATCGTCATGGCTCGCCCGCTCATGCTTTACCCCTGTCTCCGCGCCACCAACAAATGCGTGAACAGGCCCACCCGCCGCTCGGACAAATCCCAGCCCCTTTCCGCCCACAGCGCCGACAGTTCACCCTCCCGAAATCCCGCCGCCACACTCCGGCGCGTGTTGGGCGAAGCGGGCGTGCAGCGTGTCGGCCCGTAGATCGAAGGCTTCCTCCAACGATTCCAGCGCAAGGTGGCGGCTCACAATGCCGTTGTTTCCGCAGAGCACCTTTTGCAGCAGCGCACGCGATCGGGGCGCAAGGGCTGCGAAAAACGGCGCGCGTTTGACTGCTTCCCAACACTCGCTCTGGGTGTAGCGTTGGGCCGGAACAGCTGTCCCCAAACCGATGAGCAACAGGACCAAAGCTAGCCGCATACCCACCGCTGTCAAACACCGGCGCCCTCTGGCCTGGTCTGCCGCTGGGACCGTGACCCCCATATCGCCCAGGCGCACGGCCAGCAAGCCAGCCCCGCCAGCCAAGCCTGGCCGACATCGGCGTAAGGGCCCCGGGAATTGAACCTGGTCCCCCCTCCGACCCGGACCGGCGTAGCTCCCGCATCCGGCTCTCCAGCCAGTCGGTTCGTAGCCCTACGGTTGTCCCCATCCACTGGTGCGCCCCTGCCAAGCATAGCAGGCCGCGGCGGCCAAACCACCCGATTTGCCAACTCACCCAAGCTAAGCCGCCTCACATGCGCTCTATCTAAACACTACGTTCCACCCACCCTCACCGGGCCCGAGTGTCTTGGGCTTGTTGAGGCCTCACCGCCACCGGCGCCGATGGACCTTCCTCGTCCGGGTTCACTCCGCATCCACTCTCCTACGTGGCTTGGCTGCGCGATCGTGATCAGCTTCACCGCGACGACAGACGGTCGGACTTGTGCCCGGCGGCTCTTCAGGCCACAGGGCCATCAACACCGCTTGGCCCCCCGCGGCTCTTCCCGGATTAAAACCAGACAACGGCCCGCCATCCCGTCTTCAACCAGCGGCGCGCCGCCCAGGTTGCGCCGGCGGCCAGCGGGTTTGGCCCGCCGTGACGGACTTGGCCTTGTGCTCGCAGGCGCAGCCAGCCGGATAGCCACAGCGCCGCCTCAGCCCTCAGAACCTGTGTTTATCTACTGGGCTCAGCCCGGGCGCAGCGGCCGAATGCAGTTCACGGCGACTCCCCACACCGGAAGCCCGTGGCACGGACCGCTCCTTGTGGTTTCGTTACTCTCCAGCGGGGGTTGGCACGAGGCAGTTACGGTTCCATACCGCGCTATTGTCTGGCCCTCTCAGGCGCACGAGTGCGCCGTTGCCGCCGCTTCACCGTGGTTCTGGAATTTTCGGCGTCGAGCCGGCCTGAAGGCCGCGCCACGGGGCGGGTCGCGTTTCACGCGGGGGGGTGAAGCCCTGTGCGATTGGCATGGATTCCAGTGAAATCGCAGTTGCCACGGTTTGAGGCCGCGAGATGGCGCGGTTGCTGGGCGCACCGGTGCCGAGGTTGTTTGCGCCAGCGGCTACGCCGAACGAAAGGCAGCCGATGCGTCCCGCCGTCGGGGCCGACGGCAAAAATTACGGGCCAGGTCCGGCTGAACAAATCCGCCAGTGCATGCGCCAGCGCTGGTGCAACGCGCAGGGACGCTTTTTGTGTTTGCCTTTCCATCCCGCAAAACCACGCTGATCCAAGCTGATGACCGTGATATTGGGTACCGGTCAAGACTGCCCGAAAAGCTGGCCAATATCAGGCAGGTCAAAATGACACGATAATCAATCCATCGTTAGGCCGCGTTGACCGTCATGCAAAATGCACGCTGCAAAGTAAAAGGAAGCCAATCGTCACCGTTCTTTTCACGTTCGGCCTGCTCGTCACTGCCCAAGCCCAAGAGGCCATCAAGGTGGAGGTCACGTTCATTGAGCACCCGGCCGCTATGATCATCACGAAGGAGGCCTGGCAGCATGGCAAAGCACTCAAGCAACGCGGGGTCCATGTCCTTGGCACGCTTGTGGCCACGACCCCTAGCGGGCGATTGGCCACCCTGAAGGCCGTGGATGTGCGGTCGGTGCCCAGTGGGGGCAGCCCGGCAGACGGAGCCAATTGGCAGCGCAAAGTCGAGATTGGTCCGGAGCTCCGGGTTCAGCCTGCGGTGCGAGGTGACACGATCGAGTTTTCCGCCACAGCCACCCTCCGGGTGTTCGAGGGTGTCCGACCGGTCGGCGATGCCGTTGCGGCCTCGGAGTTCACCTCGCACGAGTTTTACTTCGGGGGCAACACCAAGAGTGGCGAGACATTGTTTCTACCATCCAAGTCCACCGCACAGAAGAAGCGAGTCACTCTTGTCGTGACATTCACCAAGGTATGAACCAGGCTATCGGGCGGAACAGAGTTGGTGGAGCGACCCGCCGGCCGGCTGCTCCGTTGGAGACCAGGCAGCAGTTCGCGCTGGCACCCTGTGCCGCGGCAGGCGTCGGTCGGCTCCAACGTTGGCGCGGCATGCGATTTGTAATCCCCATACTGACAGTCCTGCTGTTGACGGGGTGCAGCGATGTGGCCACGACATGATTTGCCACCGTGGCAGACGCGAAGTCGCAGGGAGGATTTGAGCGAGGCTAGCTACCGCCGTTGCTGCTCGATTGCGCAACGGCCATCCTGGAGCGCAGCGACCTGGATTTGAACATAGGCACAGGTTCATTCGGCTACGACCTGCATGAGCGGGCCGCTTACCTGGAGAAGCTCTGCCGAATGGGAGCGGTATTACGGCCCGACGGCAACCGTGACGTCCTGACCCTCGCCACCAATGGTTCGCGTTGGAGGATTCGGCTGCCAGGCAGGTTGGGATCGGGATTGTGGAGGGCCCGACCGCTGCGAGAACGCCCGGCAAGGTCACTGCAGCCAACACTGGCAGTCCGATACGGGTGGGGCCAGTGGGATTAGCGCCACCCCTCACCCGAACCGGTCGGGCGGTTTTCCCGCATCTGACTCACCACTCAGTGGACTCTCCGCGAAACCGACCCTACGCACAAGCAGCCCTGTCCCACACTAAGCGGCTCCTGGCATCCCAAACCAGTGGTGATCGACTCCAGGCGCGGCGTGGTTGCGCCACACAGCCCAGAAGGCTGCCTAGTGATTGCGTTCCGACAGCACATGGTCCCGGAGCCGAAACCATTGGGTTGCCGGTTTGCTGGAGCCCAGCCAGGTCAGCCTGAGATCCGTTCACACCGAAGGTTCCACCCACCCCAGCGGCGACGGGTGCGTGGGGCTTCTGCTGGCGTGGCCTCCCCTGCCACTGCCGCCCCTCGATGGGTTCTGTCATTCGTCACAGACTTCACGTTTCCACTTCCCTACGCCCTTGGCCCGTGAGTGAGACCGCCTGACTTCCACCCCCCACATAGGCGCGTGGCGGAAGACGAGCGGTTTTTTTTGGGTTAAGTTGATGGACGCGGCCGCATCGAGTTTATGGCGTGTGGGTTCCGGCAGGTCACGTGGATAGGTGCGGTTGGTTCGTAAGCGGTAGCTTTCCAGCCCGTATTGCCCAACGCCGAGCTTTCATTGGGGGCCGGTGACCGTTCGGCCTTCACGGGGAGGTCCACCCCGCTGTGTGACGGCCTTCGCAGGCTCACCAGTATGTCGCCTGGGCAGCCCTGCGTGAGCGTGGGCATGACGCATGGGCAAAGGGCATGGGACAAGGGGCGTAGAGCCAAGGGCTGGAATCTTGGAGGTGGATTAGCGGTTTCGGCGGGCCGCCGAGACCGACCGGGCAGCCCCGGTGGTACCCATGGTCATCGGAGCCCCGAGGCTAAGCCGGTGAGACTCCGTGCAGGCAGAGGCGGCTTGGCGGAGTTGAGCTGGCCGCGGATTTGGACGGGGGTTTTCAAGTGCCTGGGCAAGGCTGTGCACCGGCGGTTCGGGACTACCTGCGGCAGGAGGACTACCAGCCCAGGCGGTCTGAGCGGCTTAGATGTATGGAGCAAACGCGGCAGATGGTCGGCCGCGTAGAGGCAGCGCACGCAGGTAACTGTAGGAGTGCCGGCGCTGGGCTATGGGCCTGCAACCGGCATCCGAATGCTCAGCGTTGGGTAAGGGCATTGCGGGTCTATCTGTGCTGCCAAACGCGAATGGAGCTCGGCTGGAGTTGCCTGGCCCGCGTAGCCTGCGGCCGGGTATCAATGAGTTTGAGGGCGTGCACCCGGTCCAGCCCTGAGCCGACTGCGCCAGGCTCCATAGCCGAAATAAATCATCAGACCCAGCCCAAGCCACAGGCCAAACCGGATCCAAGTCTTGGCTGGTAACTGCCACATCAACCAGGCACAGCTTGCGACTGCACAGAGGGGTACCACCGGCACCCAAGGGGTACGAAATGGCCGGGGTAAATCCGGCCGACGCACGCGCAACACAATGATCCCCAAAGCCACCAAAATAAAGGCAAACAGGGTGCCGATGTTGGTCAACTCGACCAGCTCGTTGATATTGCTTACCGATGAACCCACCGCCACAAAAATGCCGGTGAGCATCGTCGTGACATGAGGTGTGCGGAACTTGGGATGGACTTTGGCCGCCCAAGGGGGCAGCAGCCCGTCACGAGCCATCGAGAAAAAGATTCGGGGTTGACCCACCTGATACGGCACCAGAGCCGACGTGGTGGCCAGAACTCCGCCGGCGGCCATCAGCCCAGCGGTCCATTTCATGCCCAGCGACTCGAACGCGTAAGCCAACGGGTCGGCTATGCCCAACGTATGCCAAGGCACCATACCGGTGAGCACCGCGGCCACAGCCACATACAGCACCGTGCAAATGCCCAGGCTGGCCAAGATGCCAAACGGCATGTCGCGGCCCGGATTGCGTGCCTCCTCGGAAGCGGTGGACACAGCATCAAAGCCGATGTAGGCAAAGAAAATGATGGCTGCACCGCTAGCGATGCCTTTGAAGCCGTTGGGAGCAAAGGTGGCCCAATGTTCCGGTTGCACATGCCACGCCCCTACCCCAAGAAACAATCCCAACACCACCAGCTTGGCTACCACCAGAGCCGTGTTGAACCCGGCAGTTTCGCGAATCCCAATCAACACAATCCACGTGATCACCGCCACAATACCAAACGCGGGCAGATTGAACACCACCGGTATGCCAGCCAGGCGCGGGGCTTCGTGCCAGGCTGTGGCAGCCCGTAGCAGGCCCGCGCCCAGGCTGGCCGGATCGGCCCCCGCAGCTTGGGCTCGGGCCACTGCACCGGCTGCCTGTAAGGCTGTCCGATAATCCGTGCCCAGCCAGGCTGGTACCTCCAGGCCAAAGCTGCGCATGAGCACTTGGAAATAGTCTGACCACGACACTGCTACGGCGGCATTGCTGACCGCGTATTCCAAGATCAGGTCCCAGCCGATGATCCACGCCAGCAGCTCGCCCAAGGTGGCGTAGGCGTAGGTATAGGCCGAGCCGGACACCGGCACCATGGCGGCAAATTCCGCATAACACAGCCCGGCAAACCCGCAGGCCACCGCCACCAACACAAACGATACGGTCAAAGCCGGCCCCGCCCCCACGTGCCCGCCCCCGCCGGCTGCTGCTTCACCCACGGTGGAGAAGATGCCTGCGCCCACAATGGCACCGATGCCCAAAAACGTCAGGTGCCACGGCCCCAACGCCCGGCGCAGACGCCGTCCGGGCTGCTGCGTCTCGGCCAAGAGCTGCTCCAAGGGCTTGACGCAGAATAGATGGGCCAACTGCTTCACGGCGCGGCATTCAATGCTACCCAGCCATCCAAGAAAAGCCCGAATGCACCGCAAAGTGCGTGCGGGCGCATCTCATTGTCTTGCCTTCCGCCGACTCACGTCGGCGGCTACAGGGTGCAACCGTAGCCGCCCTCAGGCGGCGGACCCAGCGGACCCGGCGGATGAGTCCGCCGGCTCACGCCGGCGGCTACGCCTTGGCTTGGCCTGCCGACTGGAAGTTGGCGCTACAGCATGGTAGAGGCCCGCGCTGCGGGGACCACCAACCGGCCTGGAGCGAGGCGCCGCCTCCACATGGGTACCTGCCCATTGGCCGAAGCTATCGCGCCGCGGCCCGAGCCGAGCCAAGAGGTGGCGCATATCCCGGGCTGGGCCGGCAACTCCGTTTGGCAGCGCACACGATCGGGCTTTTCACCGCAGACGCGAATCTGCTAAACCACACCCATGCGCGCGCGATGGTGGCTGACCGTTGTGCTATTCGGCTGCGGATGGATGACAGGCACCGAGGCGGCTCCAGTCCAACGGCCCAACATCCTGTTCATTCTGGCGGACGATCTGGGCTGGGGCGACCTCAGTTGCTATGGCCAGGAGAAATTCCGCACACCCAACATTGATCGCCTGGCCGCTGAAGGGATGAAACTCACCGTGCATTACTCCGGCTCGCCGGTGTGTGCGCCGTCCCGGTGTGTGTTAATGACCGGCCTGCATCCGGGCCACACTTACATCCGCGACAACCGAGGCGGGTTAAACGGAACCGAGGGACAAGAACCAGTGCCGCCTGGCTACTTGACCTTGCCCCGGACTCTGAGGGCGTTGGGCTATACTTTAGGCGCCTTTGGGAAATGGGGGCTGGGGCCGGTGGGGAGCAGCGGCGACCCACTCCGGCAAGGGTTCGACCGCTTTTACGGCTACAATTGCCAAGCTGTGGCCCACAATCATTACCCCACCTCGCTCTGGGACAATGCCGTGCGGGTGCGGCTGGATAACCCGCCCTTTGCCGCGCACCAGAAGTTGCCAGCCGACGCCGATCCGAATGACCCTCAGAGCTACCGGCGTTACACCGGGCGCGCGTATGCGCCAGACCTCATCAGCGCCCAAGCGCGGCAGTTCATCCGCACCAATGCCACTCGGCCTTTCTTTTTGTATTACGCCACCACGGTGCCGCATTTGGCGTTGCAGGTACCGGAGGATTCACTGCGCCCGTTTGTGGGACGATTTGCCGAAGAGCCGTATCGGGGCGACCGTGGTTACCTGCCCCACCGCACGCCCCGAGCTGCCTACGCAGCCATGATCAGCCGCCTAGACCAGGAAGTGGGCCGGATGCTGGAGTTGTTGGAGCAGTTGGGCTTGAGCCAGAACACGATCGTGATCTTTACCTCCGACAACGGGCCGGTGGGCGGTGGTACAGGTGGCACTGACGCGGACTTTTTCCGCAGTGCAGCCCATTTCCGTGGCCGGAAAGGCTCGGTGTATGAGGGCGGGGTGCGCGTGCCCTGTTTAGTGTGTTGGCCAGGCCAAATTGCGCCCGGTAGCCAGTCTGACCGCGTCACCGGCTTTGAGGATTGGCTGCCGACGTTGCTGGAGCTGGTCGGGGCGTCCAACGCGATCCCGGCCGGTTTGGACGGGATCAGCTTCGCTCCGACGTTGCGGGGCCAAACCCAGCCGCCCCGGGCCTTCCTCTACCGCGAGATCCCCGGCTACGGTGGCCAGCAAAGCGTGCGCGTCGGCGACTGGAAAGCCGTGCGGCAACGGTTGAATCCCGGGCCCAAGGCAAAGTTCAACCCCGGCCCAATCGAACTGTACGATTTGGCCAAGGACCCTGGCGAAAGTACGGACCTGGCTGCGCGACATCCCGAGCTAGTCCAGCAACTAGGCACTTTGCTGCGGCAACAGCACACGCGGTCGGAGTTGTTCCCAATCCGCGCTCTGGATCGGGCTGACGGCAACTGAACGGTCAGCGCTCGGGGCCGGAATAGGCGCAACCGATGTGGCTTCTCCGCCGAGTCCACCGCAGCAGAGCTGGGACCGCGCTGTGGTGGACGCGGCTGAGGCGCGGCAGCGAAGCGAGTCTGAGCAGCCCCAACACGCTGCTGCATCCGGCCCACGGACCAACGCCGCTGTCCCACAGCGGGCACAACCTTCCTTACCGAGCCCGCCGTGCGCCATTGGAAGCTTTACGGAACTGGGTTTTAGCCTACAGTCACTGGCGTGGTGACATTGGAGTCCAGTAAGCTGTTCAGCCGGTTGGCTCCTGAGGAGCTGACGGCGCTGCGTGCGCATATCCAGGAACGGAGTTATCCGGCTGGGACCGACATCTTTAAGGAAGGCGACCCTGGGGACGGGATTTACGTGGTGCGCGGTGGTTTGGTGCAGATTTCAGTGGTGTTGACCGACGGCCAACGCTGCGTGTTGTCGCGTGTGGCTCCGGGGGACGTGTTTGGGGAGATGAGCTTGCTGGATGCCCAACCGCGGTCGGCCACGGCCACGGCCGCGGCTGACACCGCAGTGTATTTCGTGCCTCGGGCAGCGATGGTCGAGCTGCTGCGCAAGTCGCCCGAGTTATCGATGACCCTGGTCCAGGAGGTCAGCGCCCGGCTGCGCGAGTTCAATCGCCAATACGTGCGCGAGCTGCTTCGAGCTGAGCGGATGGCATTGGTGGGCCGGTTTGCCGCCTCAATCGTGCATGACCTCAAGAATCCGCTGGCCATTATCAGTTTTGCAGCCGAAATGGGGTGCGCACCCGACGCCAGCGCCGAGACCCGGCGGACCGCTCTGGACAGAATCACCAAACAGGTCGAACGCATCACGCATATGGTCAACGACATCCTCGAGTTCACTCGAGGACAGCCTTCAGGGCTGGAGCTGGCACCTACCAACTATGCCGACTTTGTCCAGGCCCTAGTGCGCGAGTTGCAGGAGGAAGTGGCGCGCAAAGCGGTTCGGATCGAATACGCCAATGCTCCCCCGGCAGTGCGCTTGCTCCTGAACCCAGCGCGCCTGAGCCGAGTGTTTCACAACCTGATTGACAACGCGGTGGAAGCCATGCCCTCAGGCGGACGCATCACCTTGCGCTTCCAGCAGACCGACCGGGCGGTGATCACCGAGATCGAAGACACCGGCCCGGGGATTGCGCCCGAGGTAGCCGACCGGCTCTTCGAGGCCTTTGCGTCGCATGGCAAACCGCACGGCACCGGCCTGGGCCTGGCTATTGCCAAACGGATCGTCGAAGAACACGGCGGCACTATCAGCGCTCAAAACCGACCTGGCGCTGGTGCAGTGTTCAGTTTCACCCTACCGCTGCGGGCCGAGGCAAGCTAGCGGCCTAGGGCCGATGCCACAGCCTGGCGCCGTGGAATACTTCCAATGGCTGGGGTACCTCCGCCTGAGCAAAACCCACATGGATTGCAACCGCGGCGTTGAAGATTGGCGGTTTGCGCTGGGGGCGTTAGGCTGCGCTAGGCCATGAATCGCATCCGCCTATTGCCCGAGCAGGTGGCCAATCAGATCGCCGCCGGCGAAGTGGTCGAGCGGCCCGCCAGCGTGGTGAAGGAGTTGGTCGAGAATGCCCTAGACGCTCAGGCCACTCGCATCACAGTCGAAATCCAAGCTGGCGGGCGCAGCCTCATTCGGGTGACCGACGATGGTGTGGGCATGAGCCGGGACGACGCACTGTTGAGCCTGGAACGACATGCCACCAGCAAGATTGCGCGCGCAGAAGATTTGGCGGCGATTACCACCTTGGGCTTTCGAGGCGAGGCACTGCCCAGCATTGCCAGTGTGAGTCGGCTGGTGCTGACGACCCGCGAGCGCGAAGGCGGGCCGGCGGCGACCCAGATCGTGGTGCATGGGGGGCGCATCGTTTCAGTGCAGGAGGCCGGCAGCCCACCGGGCACCACCGTCGAGGTGCGCCACCTGTTCTTCAACCTGCCCGCGCGCCGTAAATTCTTGCGGAGCGAGGAGACCGAATATGCGCATGTGCAACATTACCTGACCTTGGCGGCTCTGGCCTTTCCGGAAGTGGCCTTTACGTTTGTGCGCGACGGTCGCCTGGTTTGGCAATTGCCAGCGCTGCCCGCGGCCCAAGACTGGGAGGCGCGCCTGGCGGCGCTGCGGGAGCGGATGCGCGGCATTTTCGGAGGCGAACGGGAGTGGCTGGCCGTGTGCCATACGAGCGCGCCGGACGCGACCGGTGAGGGGGCCGGTCCGGAATCCGGCACTGCCGGGCGCGAGCGGGGCGGAGTCATGCGCCTGTGGGGCTTTATTGGTAAACCCGGAGTGTCCCGCGCTACGCGCGAAGACCAGCACCTGTTTGTGAATCGGCGCCCGGTGGAAAACCGCACCCTCAACTATGCCTTGGTTGAGGGCTACCATACCGCGCTCATGAAGGGCCGTTATCCGGTTTGCTGCCTGTTTTTGGAGTTGGACCCGGCCAGTGTGGATGTGAATATTCACCCGACCAAACGCGAGGTGAAGTTCCATAATGACCGGGCGGTGCGGCAGCTTGTCACGGAAGCTATCCGGCAAACCTTGATGCGTTTTCATGCCGGGCCGGAACGGCGTTGGACTCCGCCGCCAAGCCCCAGCACACTTCCGCCGCCTGGGGCTCCACCTGCGCCTTTGCCCACGCCAGCCGAGTTACCGTCGTTCACGGCTCTCACTGGGACAGGCTTGGACACAGCGGCCGGCAGTCTCACTCGCACTGCGCCGCCTCCCACGGCGCCTCCCCCACAGACGTCCAAGGCGTCTGAACGGCTGCCAGGGACGGCGGCCGGCGCTGCCGTGGTGGCAGCCCCATCGAACCAAGCCATCACCCCCATTCCAAGTGGTTCGGCCCAAACTCAGCCCGGCACGACGCCTACGGCACCCCTGCCCAGCCCAACCGAGCCGGTTCCCTTACTCCAAGTGCCCCTGCGGATGCTGGGCGTGATCGGGCGACTTTATGTCGTGTTCGAATCGGATCGCGGCTTGGTGCTGATGGATCAGCACGCCGCGCACGAGCGGGTGTTGTTCGAGCAGATGTTGCGGCGGCTGGAACAAGGGACCGCACCGTCCCAGCGGCTGCTGTTGCCCGAGACCATCGAACTCTCGGTCCGCGACGCTCAGTTCCTGCGCGAACAACTGTCCACACTGAACCGGTTGGGGGTGGGCTTGAGCGAGTTTGGCGAACGGACGTTCCTGTTGGACGCACTGCCACCGTTTGTCCGGGTGCCTGACTGCCGCCGGTTCATTCTGGAGCTGGTGGACGAGCTGAAGGCCGCTGGCCAACAAATCAACACCTTGCGCCTGGGCGAACAGACCATCGCCAAAACCGTCTGCCGGCATGCCGTGAAAGCCAATGATCCGTTGACCGGTCGGGAGCTGGAAAACTTGGTGGCTGAGTTGCGCCAATGCGCCATGCCCTACACCTGTCCGCATGGCCGGCCGACGCTCATCGAGCTGAGCTTTCGCGAGCTGGAGAAGAAGTTCGGCCGGCAACAGTAGGTGCCCGCCGCCGCGAGCGGCTGACCTGGGCCCCCTGCTACAGGCCGGTAGTCGGCCGTGCATGGGAGCGGAACCGAACATCCCAGGCCACCAACGCGTCAAACCCCCCGACTATGGAAAGCATCGCCAAACCATCAATCCAGCCTATGAAACGACGCCAATTCCTGCAGGCGGTCAGCCTTACCGGGGCAAGCGTGCTGATTGCTCCGCGACTGAAATTGTTCGGCGCCGAAGCGCCCAGCAACAAACTGAACATCGCCCTGATCGGCACCTGGGGCCGGGGCGAAGCTCACTTTGGCGCCGTAGCCAGCGAAAACGTGGTGGCCTTGTGCGACGTGGACGAACAGCACTTGGCCTTTGGCGCCAAACGCTTCCCGAAAGCCAAGACCTATGTGGACTGGCGCAAGTGTCTGGACCAAAAAGACATCGAGGCGGTGATTTGCTCGACCACGGACCATACCCATGCCTTCATCGCCAACTGGGCCATGAACCGCGGCCAACATGTCTATATGGAGAAGCCCCTGGCCAACAGCGTCGAGGAAGCTCGGGTGGTCCGTGCCACCTATCTGAAGTATCGGCATAAGCTGGCCACCCAAGTGGGCACCCAGCGCCATGCCCACGAAAACTTCAATCGCGTGCGCGAGCTGGTCTTGGACGGCGCCATTGGGGAGCTGCAGCAGGTGTGCGCCTGGGGCAACCGCCAAATCCGCCGATCCGGCTATCTCCCAGCCCAAGGCGAGCCGCCGCCCTACCTGCACTATGATCTGTGGATCGGCCCGGCTCCATTTCATCCCTACAACCCCGGCTACTTCTCCGGTGGCCCGGGAGCCAACTGCCTGCAGTGGAACATGTATTGGGACTTTGGCAGCGGGCAGGTGGGCGATATGGGCAGCCACACCATGGACCTGGCCTGGAACGCGCTGGACGCTGACCTGCCCACTTCAGCCGAAGCCAGTGGCGAACCATTCAATCCTGAGGTCACGCCCGTGCGGCTGGAGATGCACTTTCAAATCCCGGCCAACTCGTGGCGCCCGGCCATCCGAGTCTCGTGGTACCAAGGCGGTGCCATGCCGGAGAACCCGTCGCGGTATGTGGACCTGAAGAAGATCGATCATGGCGTGATGTTCGAAGGCACCAAGGGCACGCTGGTGGCCGACTTCACCACCCGCGCGCTGTTGCCTGCGCACCGGGGAGCGGACCTGACCTACTACAAGCCTCGCACACCCGATAAGCTCATCCCGCCCCTAGGCAACTTTCACCAAGAATGGATCAACGCCTGCAAGGGCAGCCTAAAGACCTCGTGCAATTTCGATTACGCCGGCAAGATGATCGAAATGATGCTTCTGGGCTTGGTGGCCTATCGCGTCGGTAAGAAGATCAGTTACGACGGTGCCGCAGGCCGAGTCACGGATTGCTCGGAAGCCAATGAACTGCTTCGGCGCACTTATCGCCCGGGCTGGACGCTGCATGGCTAAGAGGGCGGCTTTTCTGCGCTGCGCCGATCCAGCGCATCGGGTCGGGTGGTTGAGCGCAAGGCTAACGCACCCGACCCGATGTGCGCTTGCGATGCGCGCTTAGACCCGAGTCATCAGCCCAGTCGGACCGTCCGGCCCGTATTGCTCTACTCGATCTTGCGGAGCCGATAGAACTGCCGCGGGCTGGTGGGCGGCAGGATCACCGTGTTGCGCCCCTGGATCACCACGGGTGCATTGGTGACCAGTTGCCACTCGCCCGTGTCAACCTGCGCGCGCCATTCGAGCTGGTACCGGTCTCCCGTCACTGGCCATGACACGATCACATTCAACCCAATCGCCGGTTCGGGGGCCGGGCCGTGCGGCAGCACCTGCTGCACGAACACTTCATACCCATTGGTGCCTTGGGTACCCGAGCCCGATTCTTGATTGAAGATGCCGATCACATCAAACCAGCCGGTCGGGGGTGGCCCAAGATCATAGCGCGGATGCCGCAAGGAAAAATACCGACCTTGGCCGTCGGTGACCGTGCATAGGCGCGCACTCCAGCGGTTGGTCGGATTCCACCCGTTGGTTGTGACCAGGGTGATATTGTTCAAGCGCACGCGCATGCCCTGCCAATGCTCGGCCCCAGTTTGGCGGGTCGGATCGAAAATGGCCGGCCAGGTCCGCCAATCAGCCGGATCACCTCCGGGCTGCATCACATCGGCCAACGTGATCACCTCCGGCTCTGGCAACCCGTAGTTGGGCGTGATCAATCGAATGTCGAAGTTAGCCGCCGGATCGATGTCGTGCGCTTCGTTGATGTTCCGTTTGCCACCATAGAATAGCGACCGCCGCGCCGTCACTTCGATCAGATCCCCGGCTCGGAATGGCCGGAGCGTAGCTGGGTCGTGGTTGAGTCGCAGCACCTCAGCCGCCCAGGCCTCGTTGCTATAGCTCAGTTCACTGTCGTGTAGCCAGGGCAGGTTCCCGTAGTTTTGCCCCATCCAACAAACCGTCCCGCCGCGGTCCCCAGGTTCAACCGCCTGGAACACGATCTGCCATTCGCCGCCCATGCGGCCTTGGTTGGCTCCGTCGTCCCAGGGCTGGAAGTTCGGCGTTGGGTCCAGCATTTCATCCGGATTACACAGCAACACACCCCGCAGGGTGAACGGCAGCATGCCAGCCCACGCACTGGTGCCTGTGCTGGTCACAGCTTGGAGGTTGGAATGGGTCTCTGCGCTGGCACACACGGCCAGCAGCAGGCTCAAGACAAGGCCTGAGCGCACCACCGGCACCCTGTTCCAGCGTGCCGGCTGTCCGCGGAAGGGGATTAGTGTTACGTTCATCTCGAAAAGTATGACGCATGCCCGGGGCCAATTGCAACACCAATTTCCATTCGCCAGCGTATCGTGCCGCAGCCAAAGCAGGGCTGCCCCGGCACGGCGCCGCGGCCGGCCGGTCACTCCTAGTTGGATATCCGGACGGGCGGCAACCCGCCACAAGCTCGGGGCTGCTTCGGACACCAACATGGAAGCGCCCCGAGGCTGGGCGCATCTCAGTTTACTGCCGGTTGGTAGGCCCGGCGTAACGCAGGTTTCCCAACCTGCCGTATCGCCGACTTCCAGTCGGCTGGCCCACGTAGCCGCCGGCGTAAGTCGGCGGAATCATCCGCTAGGTGCACCGGGTCCGCCGCCTGACGGCGGCGGCTACGACATTGGCCTGCCGACCTCCCGTAGCCGCCGGCGTAAGCCGGCGGAATGAGCCTTCGGTAGACCGAGTCCGCCGCCTTACGGCGGCGGCTACGGCGGCGTAAGCCCAGTTGCAGCCAGGCGGTTTTGGGATTAAGGTTCAAGCATGCAAGCCACCCATGTTGGAATTGCCGTTGCAGCTTTGACTGGCGCCTTGGCCTGGGTCGGGCCGGCTGCAGCCCAATCGAACTTCGTCATCGCCGGGACGTTGTATGTGGACCTGCGGGCCACTAACCCCAGTGCGGGTACGGCCATTTGGACCAACGCCGGTGTCTTGGGGCATTTTACCCGGTTCGGTTCGCCGACCCTGGTGCAGGACGTGGCGGGCACGGGGATTCCAGGTGTGTGGTTTAACGGCACCAGCGATTACTACCGCGGCCCGACCAGCGTGCCGGACTTGGAGGGCAGCAGCGATCGGTCCGTTGAGGTATGGGTGCTTAACCCGACCATTGCCGATGAGGAGACCTTGGTAGCCTGGGCGCGCCGGGGCGGGCCGGATGGCAGCAATTTCTCGATCAACTACGGCACCAGCCTGTTGTGGGGCGAAGTGGGGCACTGGGGTGGCAACACCTACGACATGGGCTGGCCATCCAGCGAGCAGGTGCCGGCGGCAGGCCAGTGGCACCACTTTGTCTATACCTACGATGGCGATCGGACATGCCGGTTTTACGTGGATGGCCGCCTGGTGAGCACCAAAATTCAGGCTACACCGCTGCTGACGTATTCGGGCAACGCGATCAACTTGGGTGTGCAAAATACGTCCGCCGGCGCAGCCGATACCTCAGGCCGGATGCTCAGCGGCTACATCAATACCGTCCGAGTGCATGGCGGAGTCCTTAGCCCGGCCGATGTAGCGGCCAATTATGCGTACGGCCCGGCTTGGGTGCCGCCCACTGGCCCGGTGGCGGTCACGGTCCAACCGCAAGACCAAATCACGGGTGAAGGCGCCTCGGTCCAGTTCAGAGTGCAAGCCACCGGCGCCCTGCCGATCAGTTATCAGTGGTATCGGGAGGGCCAGCCCATAGCGGGAGAAACCAACCGGACTTTGACGCTCACTGAATTGACGCTGGCGGACAATGCCGCCCGGTTCAGTTGCGTGGTGTCCAACTACTACAACGGCACCCCCTACACAGCCACCAGTGCGGTGGCCACGCTGACGGTGCGGGGCATCGGCGCCATGCTGCGGCACCGCTACAACTTCGCTAGTAACGCCAATGACTTGGTTGGCACCGCGCACGGCGTGTTGACTGGTGGGGCCACGATCGCTGGGGGCGAGCTGGTGCTCAATGGCTCCAGCGCATTTATGGACCTGCCCAATAACTTGGTCACAGGCTTTACCTCCATCACCATCGAGATGTGGGTGACCGACAATGGCAGTGGCGCTTGGGCCCGATTATTCGACTTTGGCAACAGCACCGGCGGCGAGGGCGGCCAGGACAGTGGCACCCAATACATGTTCCTGTCGTTGCCCAGCGGCTACGGCAACCTGCGCGGTGCTTATACGGTGGGCGGCGGCGGTGCGGCAGAGCAGCTTTTGGAATGGCCGGGTGGCCGTCCGCCGGTGGGCCAAAAGACACACATTGTGTGGGCCACCGACGGCCTCCTGCAGCAGGGCAGGCTGTATGTCAACGGGGTCCAAGTCGGTGCCAACAATGCCATGAGCCTGACTCCAGCCGCCTTGGGCCCGACGGTGAACAACTGGATCGGCAAATCGCAGTTCTCAGCCGACGCCTATTTCAATGGCCGGTTTGATGAGCTGCGGATTTATGCCATGGCGTTGCCTCCGGCCAAGGTGATCGAGAACTACCAACTGGGCCCGGACATTGCCCCCACCGACGGCCCCGTGCGCGTAGTCGGGCAGCCGTCAGGCACCACCGCGGTCGAAAATGCGCCTGCTACATTCACTGCAGTGTTGGATGGCCGCCCGCCGTTCCGGCTGCAGTGGTTCAAGAACGGCGCACCCATTCCGGGCGCCACTAACCTCACGCTGGTGTTCAACCCCACGCTGGCCGATGACCAGGCGCTGATCCAGTTGTGGGTGACTAACACTGTCGATGCCACCGACTACTTTGCCGCCAGCAGCCATGCACTGTTGCGAGTGGTGCCGGATACCGAGCCGCCCGTGTTGGTGCGGGCCTGGAACTGGGGCACCAGCCGAGTCAAAGTGCTGTTCAACGAACCGATCAGCCTCGCTACGGCCACGAATCTGGCCCATTACAGGCTGGTGGGGCCTGCTGGGTCGGTAGCCCTCAGCTCAGCCAGCCTAGAAGGCGACGAGTCGGTTGTGGTGTTGAGTTGCGCGCCGCTTGAGTTGAACCAGTCCTACACGATCGCAGTCACCAATCTCGAAGACCGGGCTGCAGTGCCCAACCGGATTGTGCCCGGCTCAAGCTACACCTTCGTGGCTCTGCCGTTCCAACTCCTGGACGTAGGGGCGCCTGAGGCACTCAGCCAGGTGCAACCGGCTCAAGGCGGCTACGATGTCACGGCCGGCGGCACCGGATGCGGCGGGATATCCGACCAGTTCAGTTTTGGCTTCGAAGAACGGACGGGTGACTTTGACTTGGCGGTGCGCTTGAATGGGCTGAGCCTTAGCGACGTGTGGACCCGAGCGGGCTTGATGGCGCGAGACGGCTTGGCCACCAACGCCGCCTTTGCTGCCGTGTGGGCCACGCCCGGCCCGGCGGGTTGCTTCTTCCAGTGGCGCAGTCGGGCAGCTCTGACCAACACACCCTTGGCGGGCAGCTTCCCGGTGAATCATCCTTACACCTGGCTGCGGTTGCGGCGGGTAGGGAACTTGTTCGAGGGCTTCGCCGGCATTGACGGGCAGAATTGGATGCCGTTGGGTGCCGCCACCGTCCTGATGCCCGATACAGTCCACGTCGGCCTAGCGGTTAGCGCGCACAGCACCAATCTGACCACCACTGCAAGCTTCCGCGATTACGGGCCTGGGACAGGCAACATTCTGACCAATATGCCCCTGCCGTTCGAGCCGATGGCACCGTGTTCGCGCAAGACCGGCCTGGTCATCTCAGAGATCATGTATCACCCGCCCGATGCCTGGGGGACCGATAGCCTGGAGTTCGTCGAGCTGCATAACCCGGACCTGTTTGCTGAGGACCTAAGCGGTTTTCGATTGGCAGGCGACATTCAATACACCTTCCCAACCGGCACACGGCTGGCCAGCGGCGGCTATGTGGTGGTGGCCAATAACCCCGCTGCGGTGGAAGCGTTTTATGGCATCCGTGGTGTCCTGGGCCCCTACACCAATAACCTCCCCAACGAAGGCGGCGTGGTGCGGCTGATCAATGACGTGGGCGGGATCGTGTTAGAGATCAATTACGATGACGCCGCGCCCTGGCCGGTGGCTGCCGACGGGACCGGCCATTCGCTGGTATTACGCCGACCCAGCTGCGGTGAGAACGACCCGCGCGCTTGGGGCCACAGCGACCGGATCGGCGGTTCACCGGGCGGGCCAGATGGCTGGGGCCCAGAACCACTGCGTGCGGTGGTGATCAACGAGTTCTTGGCCAACTCAGATGCGCCCGGGTTGCTGGACTTCATCGAGCTGTACAATGCCTCGACTGCCCCGGTTGACCTGGGCGGCGCCTGGCTGAGCGATGATCCTCGGATGCCCAAGTTTCAAATTCCCGCGCCGCTGGTTCTTCCGCCCGGTGGCTGGGTTAGCTTTGACCAAACCCAACTTGGGTTCGCCTTGAGTGCTGATGGGGACGAGATTGTGTTGTGGAATCCGGATCGGACCCGGGTGATCGAGGCGCTACGGTTTGGCGCCCAAGCGCCCAATGTCAGTCGGGGCCGTTGGCCGGATGGAGCGCCACTGTGGAGCGAGTTGGGCGCGCCCAGCCCAGGCGCACGCAACACGACCCCGTTGGTCCGCGACATCGTCATTAACGAGATCATGTATCACCCGATCACTGAGTCCAACGACGACGAGTACATCGAACTCTACAATCGGAGCAGCAACACCGTCTGGCTGGCTGGCTGGCGGCTGGCGGGCGGGGTGACCTTCAGCTTCCCGACCAA
>Ga0123519_10003411_pt1 | contig 26287 bp, 26 predicted proteins | sample YelNatPaOPRAMG02_FD_87396 | JGI IMG/M metagenome (GOLD analysis project Ga0123519, IMG submission 87396) | Hot spring microbial communities from Yellowstone National Park - Yellowstone National Park OP-RAMG-02 (version 2) | ecosystem: Environmental > Aquatic > Thermal springs > Hot (42-90C) ...
AATTTACTCATAATTAGAGATCTCCTTTGTTTTTAATTTAATTAAGAGAAAATTTTATTTAAAACTTAGGAGTCTCTATTTTTAATTTCAACTAAAAATTAATCAATTTCAAGAATAAGAAGACTAAACAATTAATTAGATTAATCTAAATTAACTATGCTTGTAGACAAAATGTTTTTGCATTTTGATAAGTATAAGGCAGAAGTTTCACTAACCATTTTAGATATTGTATAATTCTTTACTTCTTCTATTGAGTTTGAGGCAAGTTTATATCTTAACAATGGATCATCAACAAGTTTTAACATTGCCTCAAAAATTTTTACTATGTTTTCTTTTTCAACCAGCAATGCTGTTTTTCCATCTTCCAATATATTATCTATACCTCCTACTTTAGTAGAAATAATAGGGACTCCTATACTCATTGCTTCAAGAATAACATATGGAACTCCTTCATACCTTGAAGTCAAAACAAATATATCAAATGTTTTCAAATAATCAAAAATATTAGTTTTGTACCCCATAAGTATTACTTTATCTGTCAATCCCTTCATTTCTATGAGTTTTTTTATTTCGGGTTCATTTTCTCCAGTACCAACAATAACAAGTTTTACATTCTGCCTAATTGTAGCTAATTTATAAAATGCTTCAATTAAAATCTCTTGTCCCTTTTGAAATGTAATTCTGCCTATATTTCCAATTGTGATTAATGCTTTTGAAGACTCTTTTTCCAAATCAAGAGTTTTACGATATGGAAGCAAAATTTTTTCATCAATTCCGTTATAGATTATTTTTATTTTTTCCTTCTTCAAAAAAAAGTATTTTACCATCCTTTCTTTATCATTTTTGCTAATGGCAATAAAATAATCTACAAAAAATTGTTTGATCCATTCGTGTATCTTTTTTTTGATGGGGAGATTATGTAAAACCTCATCGGTATAATTTATGATTCCATGTTTTATCTCAATATTTACTCTAACCCCAAGTAATTTCCCTAATATATTCGGAATTATACCAGCATTAGCATGTATCACATCAAATTTATATTCTTTAATAAGCTTGAAGAGATTTAATGTTCCTCTTAAAGTAAATAAATTCATTCTTCCATTGTGAAAAACAAGTTCATTAATGTTATATTTTGAAAGGATCTCTGAAATTTCTCCGATTTCAGGAGTAGCAACATAAACATCAAACAGTTCTTTTGAAAGATTTCTTGCTAATTCTAAGACATATCTTTCAGTCCCATGTAGTTTTGTATTACATATAACAAGAAGAACTTTACATTTTTTTTTAATTCCCATTCTTATAAAATTTTTTATTAAATTCATCCTAAATTTAAACGCTGATAAATCATATTCTTTAAACTGCGCATTTCATTTATTGAAACATTTAAAAACAACCATCCTATTAAAGCAGGTAATAAAATAATATATCCAATAAATGTATTAATTTGAGATAAAATGTTTACAACCAATACTACAATTATTGATGTCAGTAGTAACTTATGGTTCAGATCCTGTAACTTGAATCCTATTTCTTTATAGATAAAATAATAATTAATGAAAAATTGTAAAATATTTGCTAATCCATAAGCAATAACAACACTGCTCAAATCAAGATTAAATATAAATAATAATACTATAAAAATTATTACAAAATTGAAATTTGCCAAAAATTCAGATAAAACAAATAGTTTAATCCTACCTTTTGGTATATACCAAAGACTCAAAACCCAAGAACTCATCTTGAAAACATCTCCAAATGAATTGTAAATCATTATATCTCCAGCAGTAAGAAATTTACTTGAAAATAATAAACTGAATACCTCATTTCTAAAGGCAAATACCGTAACTATTATTGGAATAATTATTAAATTACTAAGACGGTAAATAGAATTTAATTCTTTGCTAAACTCATCTTGATTTTTTAACCCCGACAGTACAGGAAGAGCATAGTAACTTAAAGAAATAATTAATAGGTTCAAATAATTACTTGAAACTAAATATATGCTCTGGTAAATCCCATTACTATCAGGACCTAACTGCTTAAGAACTAAAGTTCTTATTACAAGCAAAGAGGAATGTTGTAATCCTCCACTGACAAAAGAGGCAATTCCAATAATAAAAATATTTTTAATTGTTTTTGAAAATTTTAACCGAATTTTAAAAAGTGTTTTTAGATTATATTCTTTAACTATTAATACTGCTATTACATAAAAAATTAGACCAATTATAGAACATATTAATAGAGAAAATGCAACTCCTTTAACACCAAATATATAAACAAAAATTACCGATACAACAACTGAAACAATAGCATTTATAATGATAACTTTAACCAATAATGTAAAGTGCTGATTACCTCTCAGGTAAGCATCAAAAATTGCTGAGAGCATAATACCAGGAAATGAAAACACGACAAATAAAATATCTTTACTATAATCTTCTGAATCCAAAAGTAAACCAGATAACTTTCCAGAAAATAGAAACCCAAGAACTGCAAGCAAAATGGAAGCAATCAGAATTATCGAAATCGATTCCTGTAATAAAAATTGAATTTTATCTTTTTCATCCTTAAACTCTGATATATATTTAATCAGAGCAAGAGGAATACCCATACCCCCGACAAAAACTATAAAATTGTTAAGATTAATGAATTGAGCAGCCAAACCTAACCCAGCAGTTCCTAACAATAATGCAAAAAATTTATTCTTGACTATACCTAAAATAGCATTGATTACTGTGCTTAGAAAAAGCTTAGAAAAAGTTTTTACTAAATATCTCAACTTCTTATCCCCTTAACTTCCTTTGAAAGCTTAACATATGCAGCAATAAAGCCGAAGATCAATCCGAAGGTTACATCAGGAAATAGAGTATGGTTAAATAATCCATGAATTATTAGAATTAATAAAAGTGAATACAGTATTAATCCATAAGTTCTGTATTCTCCTAATGTTCTCTTTATCACTGAATTTAATTTTTTGAAAGTTGAATATAGAATATATAAAAATGGAACTGTTCCCATTATCCCCTGTTCTGCAAGCAAAGCAAAAAGCCAGGAGTGTACAACTGTAATAAATGCAACTCCAAAAGTGTAGATTTTATAATCATAATTAAGATAGAGATTATAAAAATTATGATATCCCACTCCAAAAATTGGATAATCAAAGAACATTTGTAGAGCAGCATAATTAGCAATAAAACGTGTAATATTGCTTGGTTCAAATAGAAGTTGTGTTACGAAACCAGCTTCTGCATATATTCCACTGCTAAGTCGCTTTGCTGTAACTACCATCAACAACAAATATGTTAACGCAAGAAAAACAACTGCATAAATCAGTTTACCGCGTCGATTTGAATGTTTAATATACAATAGTGGGGCTACAATCATCAAAGTAATAATAGATGATCGAGAAAAAGTTAAAAATAAATAAACAGTACAAATTATAACATTAATTCCAAATAAAACTTTAAGGAGATTTTTTTTTCTGCTGTCAAAAAAAAGTATTGATGAAGTAAGTATCATAAAAACCTCAAAACGTCCTAAATAATTATAATCTGGAAAAGGTCCACCTAATCTACCTGTAAAACTTGAGGAAATTTCATAAATTAAATATATATTCACTAATACACCAGAAATTAGAAAAATGTTAATAAAAAATCTTATCTCCTGTATATTTTCCACAGAATTGTAAATAAAAAAAATAAGAAGTACTAGCATTACAACAAATGTTGTAACAGCTTTAAATACACCTATAAAACTACTGTCATAAATAGTTATCGACGTTAGATTGCCTCTGTACTCAACTCCAAAAATCATTGAGGTATAGAAAGAAAGTGCTAAAAGAATAACAGCAAGAAGTAGTAACTTATTGATACTAACTATATTTTCAAAAATTTTGTGATAGCTAAGAAGGATAACAAAAAAGATACAGAACATTGTCACCTGAAAATAGTTGATAGGTAAAAACAAGTAATCTCCAAACGATAGAGGAGCATATAAAATAATAATAGCTATAAAAAAAGATGGCTTAAAAAACTTATCCAGATAAGAAACGTATGGTTCGTATCTCATAAATTCATTTTAAGAGACACTTTTTACACTTTTAACCTGATAACGAATAAAAGAAAATAGATATGACAGAACAAATATAAGAATTGTAACTATGCTTATCACTAAAATCCGTTTGGGTTTCACCTTATACTCAGGTAAGCTTGGTTGATCTAATACTAAAACAGAGGGCATTTCCTTTTTTTCCTCAATTTTAGCTTGCTCATAAACTGGTAATAAAAATTGAAGTATTTTATTTTGTATTTCTACCTCTCGAACTAACCTTAGATAATTGATGACAATTTCCGGTTTACCTTTCAATCTTAAAATACTATTGTCAACATCCGGAGCATTTTTTACATCATTGAGCTGTTTCTTAAGTAGTGCAATTTTTTCTTCCTGAAGTTTAACTTCATTTTGATCTGGACTTACAATCTTTTTCAATAAATCCAACTTAACTTCCTCAGAAGCTATTTCCGATTCCAGTTGTACTTCTGTTTGAGCTACTAACTTAGTTACAACATCAGGTGCAATACCATAAATATCTTGAAAATGTCTTAAACTATCCTCAGCACGTTTTAAATCATCTCTTGCAGTCTTATATCTGGCCTCAATGAACTCACGATTATTCTTAGCATTCTGAACACTTAATTCTACATTAATAGAATTAAGTTTTTCTATTAAATATTCAGCTATTTCCTTAGCACGTTGGGGATTTTTATCATATACTCCTATATCCATCGTTCCAGCAATCTTGTCCTTTTTAATTTCAAGCACCTTTTCGCGAAAATATTTAATAGCATCTTGCATATACTTATATTCCCAATCATCATTTAACTTAAATTTAATAATTACATCCTCAACACATCTTCTGCTCAGGAGAATGTTTTCATAGAGGCTCAGCTCCCTCCCCATCATTCCTCCACCTGTTAACTCTTCAAGACCACCCATTTCCTGTAAACCTGCTCCCCCAAGTAATGAAGCAATACCGGACATTTTTGTTGATGTCTTGACAGTTGCTGTAGACAAATAGATAGGATCTGCAATAAAAAAGATGTATATTGTAATCGCAACAAATGCAATACCTGTAGGAATTAGTATTTGTTTGCGATATTTCTTAAATACCTCAATCAAGTCAAACAAAGTTACCTTCTTTGAATCTGTCATTTTTATTTCTGTGTATTTCTAATTAATATATATGTTGTTATAACACCAAGAACGACACTTGCTATCTGACTTATTATATTTACTATTTCAGGGAATGGTCTTTCTACTACTTTTGGTACATAAATAAAGTCCCCTGAACGCACTGCAACATCGCCGGGTTTATACCACCCCCGTGTATTAAAACGAATGATACGTGTGTTTGATTTATCTGCTGCAAGGGTATATCCACCGGCTTTTTCTATGTAGTACTCAACATCCGCACCTTCTTTAAATGCAACATAACCTTCTGCTTGAACCTGACCATAAACATATACAAATTTCTTGTCATCGTTAACATATATTATGTCCTTATCCTCAATAATGATATTCTGACTTTCATCATTTTCAAGAAATAACTTTTCAAAATCAACTATTACCCTATTTCTACGACCTCTAACATCCTCCATAAAATTCAATTTGTCCTGCTCTGTTACAATAAAATCACTTGCCCTTTTATTGATTATAATTTCCATAGTGTCTTTTAACGTATATTCTTCATCATAGTTCCTAAAAACTATACATAGAGGCAAATATGCATTCTTTGTAAAGCCCCCTGCCATTTCAATTACATCTCGTAATCTTGTTTGCTTGAATGTTATTGGATATAAACCTGGTCTCACAACTTCTCCTAAAACACGGCAGGTTATTGTCTTTTGGTAATTTGTCTTGTACTTAACAAACACTCTATCAAAAACTTCTATTTTAAAATTTTTGTCTCTTTCGTATGAAAGATAATATTCCTTAAACCCTTCAGTTTTACCATATGGTCTATAAACAACTATACTATCTGGTTCAGCATCAGCATCAAATCCTCTTGCTAAGGCAATAGCTGATTCAAGATTGTCATCAGGTGCATATTCATAAATCCCCCCTAATTGTACTGCTCCCTCAACCGTTATACAATTTCTACCTAAATATGTATTGGGTATTTTCAACAAGTCACCTTCAAGAAATGGAGGATTATATCTATCATCTTTTGTGTAAAAAAATTTATATATATCCACCCTCTGGACAGAACCATCTTTTCTCCTTAATTCAATGTTTCGAAGTGAAACAGGATTAGGAATATCCTTAGCATTTTTTAGAGATAATTCTATCTTCTTTGAAACATTCAATGTATCAAAGATAATTGCGCTCAAAAGCTGCGAAGGTCTAGTTAATCCAGTCACCGGGTAAGTACCCTGTGTTAAACCTGTAACCTGAACAAGAAATGTTCTTGGATTTGAAAGTGTAAAACTTACTGTACTTGTATAATATCTTTTCTTAACTGCTGATATTACCTTTTCCTTAGCCTCCTTAAGAGTCAGTCCAGCAATTTTAATCTCCCCAACAGTTGGAACTACAACTGAGCCCTCGAGATTTACCGGCACTGGCAACAACTGGTTGATAAAACCATAAAGTCCAAGAGTGAATATATCTCCCTGTCCAACAATATATTTATCAGCATCAATTGTCCCTTCTACAGGAATTGTAGAAGTTATTATCCCCTGAGTGTTAATTTCTGATAGGAGTTGAAAAGCATCAGCATTGATTTTAGGTAACACATTAGGTGTAAGATTTGTAGTTTGTTGTGTAGGTGATAGCTTTTCAGTTTGTTGATTTATCTGACCAGACGCATAATATGAAATAACGAAAAGTAATAGTACTAAAAAGATTTTTATTTTCTTCATTAGTGTAACTTAAATGTACTTATTGTTGAATTTAAAATTTCCATAGTATTATCATTCCCATAGGTTTCACAATAAAATCTAAGTAGTGGCTCTGTACCACTTGCTCTAACAATAATCCAACCATCAGAAAAACTAAATTTGTAACCATCAAGATTACCAATACTTATGATTTCTCTTTCTGCAAGTTTATCACCAACTTTTAATTTTTTGCATTGTTCCAGAGTTGACATCTTTAAAACCTCTGTGGTATGGACATCAATTCGATTATAAAAGAATCTACCAAACTCATCTTCTAAATCTTTCAATAATTCATTGACACTTTTCCCTGAAGTTGCAAGCATCTCAAGATATAATAATGCATTGAAAATACCATCTCTTTCAGGAAGATGTCCCTTTATACCTATCCCCCCACTTTCTTCAGCTCCAATCATAACATCATCACTTATCATTAACTTTGAAATATGTTTAAATCCTATTGGAACAGTTCTTAATTGAAGTTTATATTTTTCACAATATTTCTCTATCAATGTACTTGTGGAGTAGCCTCGAACAACCATTCCATTATATTGCTTGTAGTGATGTACATATTTTAATAATAATGCAAATGTTTTTTGAGCATCAACAAAATTACCTTTCTCATCTATTATTGCTATTCTGTCAGCATCTCCATCAGTAACCAAACCAATATCATAATTTCCTTTTGCAACCACTTCCATTATTTCCTTAAGATTTCTGGCAACTGGTTCAGGTGAACCTCCCCCAAAAGATGGATTCAATTCGGAATGAAGTTGATCTATAGGTATAAGTTGATTGATGATATTTTGTCCCGCTCCATACATAGCATCATAAACAGCTCGGATATTAGCCTTTTTTATTAAATCTATATCAATCTTTTTTTTCAGATCATCTACATAAAACTTCCTTCCATCGAAATACCTTATTATTCCTGTTCCAAGAAGTTCTTCAAAAGACTTTTCAATTTTAACACTATCTATATTCTTAAGCTCTTTTTCTACAAGATAAATATTTTCTGGACTCATTGAACCACCGAACTCATCCTTCAATTTAAAACCATTATATTTATAAGGATTGTGAGATGCTGTAATCATAACACCATAAGCGAAATTCATATCCTTTGTTATTAAAGAGATACTTGGCGTTGTAACAAATGAATCTGTAATGTAAGTTTGGATACCTTCATTGGCAAATACTTCTGCTGCACAATGTGCAAACTCCTTAGAAAGAAAACGGGTATCGTAACCGATAATAATTCCATTAGAAAGTTTTGGATGTTTCTTAAACGCCCTTGATGTTGCCAGTGAAACTCTACGAACGTTTTCAAAAGTGTAGCTATCTGCAATGATGGCTCTCCAACCATCAGTCCCAAATTTTACTACTTCTGTTTCTCTCATATATTAATTTTGTTAAAGGGTATAGAAAGTCTATGTTAGGACCCTCCTGTTTTTATTTACCCACTCTTTCAGATATTCAACTATTTCATATGTTGGTGTGCCAGGTGTGAAAAGTCTACCTATTCCTATTTTATTAAGTTCTGCAATATCAGCATCTGACATAATACCTCCACCGAAAAGTAATACATCATTTAAACCTTTTTCGTCCATTAATTTTTTAATTTTGGGGAAAATAGTCATATGGGCTCCACTTAAAATACTCACACCAATAGCGTCCGCATCTTCTTGAATTGCAGCTTCAACCATTGATTCTGGTGTTTGTCTTAACCCAAGATATATCACTTCAATTCCTGCATCTCTTAATGCAGAAGCTATAACTTTTGCACCACGATCATGTCCATCTAAACCAACTTTACCTATAATTACTCTTATTTTTCTTGTATTTTCCACTTTTTTATTTAGAAAATATAATATTATTAATGTTTTTCTTCAAGGATATAACTTATTTTCTTCTAACTGGATTTCTGAAATCGGTTTTCTTTTTTGAAATATAGCCAATGAAATTATTCCAATCACAATAGCAAACCAGAGTGTTGCTATACGAATAATTAAAGCAGAAGCTACTGAAAGAGCTTCAGGAATCTTTAAATATATTAGTAAACCTGTCAATGATGCTTCAGTTGCACCCAGACCACCGGGTAACATCATTATAGCACCAAGCAGGGTAGAAAATGCATAAATAAAAGTAGCTGAAAGAATACTTACCTCTAAAGTCTCAGTAAATGAATTTACAACAATATAAAAACCAATACATTCAAAAAACCAAGATATAACACTTAAACCTATAACGACTAAAAGAGGTTTAATTTTAACAAGAAGATAAATAGATTCGTAAGCATTACGTAATTTTATTACATGCTTTTCAAAAATTTTTATATTTGAAATTAATTCAATTATTTTAATTGATAGGTTTCTATAACTTATCAGTATTATTACAATTACAAATACCATACCTGTTACTATTATTAATACTCTACCGTAATTAAAAACAATTGCACCAATAAGACAAAGAATAACTATGGAAAGGAAATCTGTTAACCTTTCTGCAATAACAATAGGAGCTGAATAACTTATAGGGGTACCATTTTCTTCTTTAAGTAAATAGCTCTTGAATACCTCCCCTAATTTTCCGGGTGTTACACTCATTGTAAATGCAGACAAGAAGATTAAAAGGCTATTAGTTTTTTTGAGCTTAATATTAAGTAAAAAAAGGTAATATTCCCACTTTAAATACCTTACAAAATAATTAAGAAGTGAAAGTAAAAGAACAAATGGGAAATACTTCCATTTAAAGCTAACAACTGCTTTTGCCAGATTATCAAAATCTGCATAAATACTAAATCCAAGATATACTATAAGACCTGCAATTATTGAGAGGAGAATTTTTTGTTTGTACTTCTTAAACACTATTTCATAATTTCATTTAACATAAGATAGAGTCGTGTAAGAGGTAAACCTACAACATTATAATAATCACCTCTAATTTCCTTAATAAATAAACATCCGAAGTCATCCTGAATACCATAAGCACCTGCTTTATCAAGTGGTTTAAAGTTATCAACATAGTAATTTATTTCTGAAATACTAAGCTTTCTAAATTTAACTGCAGTTTTTTCGTAATTAAAAAGTTCTTTACCTGTATATGTATCTACAAGATAAATTCCTGTATAGACATTATGAGTTTTGCCAGCTAAAAATTTAAGAAAGTTTTTTGCCTGTCTTAAGGAACGAGGTTTATGAAGAATTAAATTTCTATGGACGACTATTGTATCAGCTCCAATAATTACCTCATTTTTAAATCTCTTAGATACATCTTTTGCTTTAGCTTCAGCATTACTGCGAATAATTTTTGTAGGTATAGAATAACTGTCTTCCTTTTCATCAATAGTTGAAGGATATACATCAAAATTTAAACCGATTTGCTTTAATAATTTAATTCTACGTTCAGATTTTGATGCAAGGATATACTTTCTTGAAAGAATTTTTTTAATGTTCATTTATTAATTTACTAACTTTTTCCACTACATCATCTATGCTCACAATTAACCTCTCTCCCGTTTTACGTATTTTAATCTCTACCTCATTGGTTTTTATATTTTTCTCTCCGACAATAATTTGATATGGAATACCAATCAAATCAGCATCATTAAATTTAACACCTGGTCTTACCTCTTCCCTGTCATCGTAAAGCACTTCTATTGCTTTTGTATTTAATAGATTATAAATAGTTTCAGATACATTTTTCAAACTTTCATTATTCATGTTTACACAAATTAAATGAACTTGAAAAGGTGAAATCTCTCCATGCCAGATAATACCGTACTTATCATGATTCTGTTCAATATGTGAAGCAGCTATACGTTCAATACCAATACCATAACTACCCATTATAATTGGATGTTCTTTCCCATTTTTATCAAGAAAATATGCTCCAAGTGCTTCTGAATACTTTGTTCCCAACTTAAATATATGACCAACTTCTATAGCTCGAGTAATCCTTAACTTACTTTTACTATCTACCGTATACTCTCCATCCTTTACAATGCGCAAATCGTAATATTTAATATTGGGGACATCTCTTTTCAAGTCAATATTTTTCTTATGATAGTCATCAACATTCGCACCACTGATTAATTCATCAGCATCTTCAAGCAACAAATCCGCAACAATAATTACATTATCCTGCTTTAAGTCTATAGGTCCAATTGAACCAGCTTCTGCACCTGTTATTTCCTTTAACTCATCAGGATGAGCAGGTCTAATATTTTGACCAAAAATATTTTTTAACTTAGTTTCATTAACTTCATCATCACCACAAACAAGTACTAAAATATATTCATCTTTCTCTTCATTATTCTTTGCAGGTTTTACAAAAACTCTTGATTTTGCAAGTCTCGATTTATCCGTTATTCCTAAAAATTCTGCCAGTTCATCAATTGACTTTACATTAGGAGTATGAAAATTTTCAGCTCTCAGATTTGAATTTCGGCGACCAATTTTTTCTTTATATGAAATCGCAACTTCAATATTAGAAGCATACTTACCATCTTCACTGATTACTACAATATCTTCTCCAGCATCTGACTCAACCATAAATTCTTCAGATTGGCTTCCACCCATTGCACCACTATATGCTGTCACTGAAAAAAATTTTAATCCACAACGTGTGAAAATTTTTCTATATGCCTGATCCTGTAAACTATATGCAAGATCCAATCCCTCCCAACTCGAATCAAATGAGTATGCATCTTTCATTGTAAATTGCCTGCCTCTCAACACCCCACTTCGAGGCCTTGCTTCGTTACGAAATTTCGTTTGAATCTGATACCAATACTGAGGTAAATCTTTATATGAAATCAAATTTGGTTTTGCTATAATGGTAAATATCTCTTCATGGGTTGGGGCAAGAACAAGATCACGGTTTTTTATACGAAAAATAGTATCACCATAGTCTTCAAGCCTTCCTGTTTGTTCCCACAATTCATTTGGAGATAAAGCCGGTAGTAAAAACTCATTACAACCTATTGCATTCATCTCTTCTCTTACTATTTGTTCAATCTTTTTGAATACTCTTAAACCAAGTGGTAGATAGGAATATACTCCAGCTGTTAACTGCCGAATCATCCCAGCTCTTATCATTAGTTTATGTGATGGCACAACTGCATCCGCAGGATCTTCTTTAAGTGTGGGAACAAAAAACTTTGTAAATCGCATATACCCTCTATGAAATTTTTTAAACTTTAAATATAAAAAGCTATTTATTACTTTACAATTCAATATTTAGGTTAATTAAACATTTTCAAACTAATATTCACTATGTGTTTTTCTTTTGAAAATACTGATAATAGGTTTATATATTCCAAAAAAATTATCAACGAAATTAAAAGCGAACTTAAGATAAACAACAATATTAACATTGATAAAACCCGATTTTTCCCTTCTGATACAATAGGAGTTATTGTACAGGATAACAAAGAATTTTACCTAAATCAGGCACAATGGGGATTTAGATTTAATGAAAATAGCCCGCTTATCTTCAACTCAAGAATAGAAACTATTACTGAAAAGACTTTCTGGTTAAATCTTTTCAATAATAACAGATGCGTTATGCCAGCAACTGCTTTTTTTGAATGGTATAAGTTTAAACAAAAAAAGATTCTCTATAGGATTTATATTAAAGATACTGAAGTTTTTTTCATTGCAGGCATTACTATTTCTTTAAACTCCAAGCTTTACGCTTCAATAATAACAACATTACCCAATGGTTTTATAAAAAATATACATAATAGAATGCCAGCGATTATCTTTAAAGGGCAAATAAAGGAGTTTCTTAATGGTGATACCGAAACTGCTCAGACTTTTTGTTCTCCATTGTATCAGGAAAAATTTACTGAACTATTTCGTTCTGAAAAACTTGAGAATATTTCAAAGATACCCTGACTGAAATTTTAGTATTGATTTAAAAACTCTTTTTTCCGATCATTGAATAAAATAAATTAAGATATTTGAATATTATTACCGCTTAAAAACAAAATTATATGAAAGTGTTAATAAAAGTAAAAAGCATTATTTTAATGGTGTTATTATCATATTCATTTTCTTTCTCTCAAGGAAGCGGTAATAAATATGCAGGGGAATTCCTTTCCATTGGGGTTGGAGGTAGACCACTTGGTATGGGAGGTGCATTTGTAGCTGTTGCAAATGATGTTACTGCTGGTTACTGGAATCCTGCCTTATTGACAAAAATGAATTATCCTCAGTTTTCCTTAATGCATGATGCAAGATTTAATAATCTTCTTAATTACAATTATGGAGCTGTTGCTCTACCTTTTGGGAAAAATGCAACAGTTGGACTTAGCGTTATTATGATGGGGGTAGATGATATTCCCAACACAACTAATGCACTTATTGATCTTAATGGTAATGGTATTCTGGACCCTGGTGAAAGACTTGATCCTGACAAAATAACAACTTTCAATAGCACTGACCTGGCTTTTTATTTCTCTTATGCCAAAAAACATAGCGATGAACTCTCTTATGGTGCAAATTTTAAAGTTATCAGAAGAAATATAGCTGATGAATCTGCCTGGGGCTTCGGTTTTGATGTTGGAGTTTCTTACACGGCATTTCAAAAAATTCTACTTGGAGTAAACTTACAGGATATCACCACCACATACTTAACCTGGAGTACCGGTAAAAAGGAAGTTATTATCCCTACAGCAAAAATTGGTGCAGGATATATGTTTGAATTTCTAAAAGGAGTCTTTGTACCTGCTGTTGATTTTGATGTAAGATTTGAGAATCGTCGTTCTGCATCAAATGCAAATCTCGGACCTGTTTCCTTTGATCTGCATGCAGGACTTGAATATTCTTTTCAAAATTTATTCAGTGTTCGAGCTGGGTATAACGAGTTAGGAAATTTGACTTTAGGTGCAGGCATAAAACTTCCGAAAATTAATATAGACTATTCTTTTGCAAAATTTGACGGAGACGAAAATCTCGGTAATACTCACAGAATTTCTCTTGTTTTTACTTTAGAGGAAGATAAGTTTAAGAGAAAGTAACTAATTATTATCTTTCAGAAAATATTTCTTTATTGATAGCACCTTCTGGAATTTTTCCTTCAAAGAAGTCTATTATGTTTTGTGCTGCTTTTCTTGCCATAAGTTCTCGTGTTCGCTTCGTAGCGCTTGCTATATGTGGAGTCATTATTATATTATCCAATTCCTCCAATCCTTTTTCAAAGTTAGGCTCTCGTTCATAAACATCAATTGCAGCACCCGCAATAACTTTATTTTTCAGAGCGTTCAATAATGCTTTCTCATCTACAACTGGACCTCTTGAAGTGTTTATCAAATAAGCAGTTTTCTTCATCTGTTTAAATTCATTTTCTCCAATGAGATGGTAAGTATTCTTTGTCAATGGAACATTTACAGATATAAAATCAGCCTCTTTAAGAACTGTTGATAGATCTGCTTTCATTACTTTGAAACCTATATCTTCAGGATTAACAGAATTATCACTATAAATTATATTCATACTGAATCCATAATACCCTCTTCTGGCTACTTCTTTTCCAATACTTCCCATTCCTATTATTCCAAGTGTAGCACCATATACATCAAATCCAAGAAAATCCAATGGACCCCATCCAGTAAACTTCCCTGAACGCATAAACTTATCAGATTCAACAATACGCCTTGCAATACCAAGTATTAAAGCAAATACAAAATCAGCAGTTGTTTCATCAAGTGTTCTTGGTGTATTTGTTACACAGATTTTTCTTTCTGTCGCAGCATTTATATCTATGTTGTTATAGCCAACTGCATAATTAGAAATTATTTTTAATTTCTTACATTGTAACATAAAATCTTTATCAATAGAGTCGGATAACAATGAAATTATCCCATCAGCATCCTTTGTGTAAGTTAAAAGCTCATTATTAGATATATTTTTACCATCAAGTACTTCGACTTTAAATTTTTCCATTAATATTTTAATTCCGTTTTCTGGTATTGCCCTCGTAATTACTATTTTAATATTATCAAACATAAACAATCTCCTTCTGTTTTCTACTTTTTATTACCTCAGATAATTTATAAGCTGCTTTAATTAGTTTTTTTTGTGCATTTTTCCTTATATAGCTCCATTCATAAGTATCAGGTTTAAAACATGAGACTATCATATCAATTCCCTGTGATAAAAGAAAATTTGCATCTTTTCCTGTTGTACCCGTAATAGCATACACCGCAGTAGTTTTCTTATTAACAATATTAGCAACCCCTATTGGTGCTTTACCATAAACTGTTTGAAAATCCATTTTCCCTTCTCCAACTATCACGACATCAGATAATGCAAGTTCTTTTTCTAAATTAAACATAGAAACAAGCTCATTAATTCCCTGCCGTATTTCAGCACCAAGTATAATTTTTAGTGATGCTGCAACTCCTCCGGCTGCTCCAGATGATTTAAACTCTGGATCCTTATTGAATACTTTTCTTAATACGGACGCATAATGTTTCATTCCATTTTCAAGTATATTTGTTATTTTTGTATCAGCACCTTTTTGCTGGCTATAGTTAAGAGATGTCCCGTCCTTTCCTGTTAAGACATTTTCAACATCAGTTAATACCACTATTTTTTTCCCTTTAAATAAAGTAACTATATCACTTGCATCAATATCATCAATCATCTTTAAATCTTTTCCTGAAAGCCCTGCTCCATCATTTTTTAGCAACCTACCGGCTTTATCATAAAACTTAACTCCAAGTTCAGCGAGTAATCCAATCCCCGCATCATTAGTTGCTGAACCCCCAAGACCAATAAAATATGTTTTATAATTTTCCGACAGTGATTTTTTCAGGAGTATACCAAAACCTTTTGTTGAAGTAAATAGAGGGTTTCGTTTATGTAATTCGACTAAATAAAGACCAGAGGTTTGTGCTATCTCAAGAACAATACCCTTAGAGAAAACAAGATATTTTGCTTTTATAGGTTTACCTAATGGATCAAGAGCAGTAACAGTCTTATATTTTCCACCGAGATTATATTTTATTACTTCACTTGTCCCTTCCCCTCCATCTGCAACAGGAATTGCTTTCACATCAAACCCTTCATCTCGCAATACTTTTGCTACTATTGACGATGCTTCTATAGCGCTCATCGTACCTTTGAAGGAATCTAAACACACTACTATTTTAAGTCTACGAGCCAAATTTTTATCTTTATTCTCTAAACTTAATCAAAGTCTCCAAATCTCGTGGGTAGTAATTCTTCAAGAGCTTGCTTCCCCTGTTCTGGAGAAGGTGGAATTCCATGCCATCTATAATCATCTTCCATAAAACTTACACCTCGTCCCATTTTCGTGTGTGCAATAATTGCAGTAGGTTTACCTTTAAATTCTTTTGCAAGTTTTAGTTTTGTAAGTATATCATTTATATTATGTCCATCAACTTCAAATACTTCCCAATTAAAGGCACGTAACTTGTCAGGTAAGGGATCAATATTCATCACCATCGGAACTCTATTATCTATTTGACAATCATTTTTATCTATTATCATTGTCAAATTATCAACCTTGTGGTGCGCTGCAGTCATAATTGCTTCCCAGATTTGTCCTTCCTGAAGTTCACCATCACCATTAATACAGTAAACGTAATTTGATTTATTATCAAGTCTTAAACCAATAGCACACCCAACAGCATTAGACAACCCCTGACCTAATGAACCTGAAGCTATTTCAATGCCGGGCAAACCATGTGTTTTTAAAGGTGCAGGATGTCCCTGCAAACGTGAATTTATTTTCCTTAATGTTTTCAATTCCTCAAGCGGAAAATAGCCACGTCTTGCAAGTGTAGCATACCAGACTGGTGCTATATGACCTATTGATAGAAAAAAATAATCACGTCCTTCCCAGTAAGGGTTTTCATTATCAATATTCAGGAAATTAAAATAAAGTGCTGAAAAAATATCAGCTGTACCAAGTGTTGCTCCTGAATGTCCTGATTTTGCAATTAAGAGCATTTTTATAATATCACGTCTTATCTGGCGTGCCATTTCTGAAAGGTCATCACTTGAAACAAATACAGGATTTTTACTCATAAGGTTTTCTTTCGTTCAATTATTAATTTCATAATTGGTTCTATATGTTTTATTAAAATTAAAAGGCTCATTATTAATGATAATGATATAAGAAATTCATAACTACCATTACCTGCATACCTATACGTAAAAGGCTCAATAATAGGCTGTAAAAAAATAACTCCCACTGGTAATAAAATAGAAGCTCCAACGTTTCCTATATGTTCATTTTGTTTTATACGATAAAAAATCAAAAAAAATAAACTCCATATTATAAACAACCAAAAGTTTATAATAATTGCAACTCCCATTGAAGTAGCAAGTCCACGCCCCCCCTTAAATTTTAGAAAAATGGAAAAGTTGTGCCCTAAGATCAGAAAAAATGAAGGGAAAATTATCTCAACAATATTAAAACGGAAAACATAAGCTAAAATAAAAATTGGTAATCCACCTTTTAAGATATCAATTATTAGAACAATAATTCCATATGCTTTAGAACCAGTTACCTCATAAGTATTTCTTGCTCCAACATTACCAGTACCTTCTTTTGTTATATCTATCCCTCTTTTTTTTGCAACAAGATAAGCAGTAGGAAAAGAACCTATAAGATAACAGATAAGACAAATTAGTAAATAACCAAACCAGAATTTTTCATTCATCATTTCTATTCTGTTTCCTGAGGCCTTGCCACCATTATTCCGCTTTGCTTTTTATGCTCGTTTAAATACCCTTTCAATTCTTTACCTGAAACAATAATCTTTTTTGACTCTATTGAAGCATGCAGAAAATAGGTTTTTCCATTTTGTTTATAAACAAATCCCGTATGACTAATGTCAAGCCCTTTTACATTTGTTGTAGTTGCAATTATATCTCCTGTTTTTAAGCTCTCATAATAGCTATCCACTTCAGATTTAGGTATGTAATAAAGTTTTCTCTTATTTATTTTATTTTCAACTTCATTTATTTCACTAAGATTATTTTCATCAGACATAAGTTGTTTGTATAGTTCCGGATGTGTTGACATAAAATCTATCTTCTTTTTATAAGGTACGCCTCCTATTGCTTTTGTTATATCTTTAACAATTCCTTTTTTTTCATTATCGAATATCCAATCGCTAAAATAATGTAGTCGTGATGTATAACCATTAATTTTACCTCCGCGATATCTTATTTCTTGCAATTCCTTTTTAAAAGATTGAACATCCCGTTTGCCTTTTTGTATTACTCTTGCCATTGCAAGAGTATTCTCAACAAAAGTCACACAATCCAAACCTGAAATTTTTATCACAAGATGTTCTTCTCCATCATAGGAATCAAGAGTTCCCGCGACATATTCAGTACCAAGAAAACTCTCTCCCACTACTTTAATAATATCAGAAATTGAATATTCTCCTAAATCATTATCAAATGATTCTAATTTTTCTTTCACAAGTTCTTCTTCGTCTTTATTAAGAGCATTCGTTACAGCAATCATTAAAATTAAAATCAATAATAAAACTAAAATGTTCTTTATCATTTTATTTTTCCTCTTCAAAAATTAATTTAATATGAATAATTAAAATAAAACAAAAAATGAAAATTTGTATTAGACCTGCAACTAAATCTGATAGTAAAGATATTATAAGGCTAATTACTGACCTTGCTATTTTTGAGAAACTTACTCCACCTGATAAAAATGCTCAAAGAAGATTATTAAAAGATGCATTTTCCCCACAGCCTCATTTCAGAATTTTGTTAGCTGAAGTTGGTAGTGAAATTGTAGCTTATGCATTTTATTATTTCACTTATTCAACTTTTCTCGCCAGAAAAACTCTTTATCTTGAAGATATCTTCGTTAGTGAAAAATACAGAAAATCCGCGATAGGTAAGTTACTCTTTAAAAAATTACTACAAATAGCAAAAAAAGAAAAATGCGGAAGAATTGAATTTATTGTTTTACGCTGGAATAAAAATGCAATAAACTTTTATCATAACTTTAATGCTAAAATTATGAAAGATTGGCTATTCTTTCGAATAGACTTAAAAACCTAAATCTTCAGTAGACTCTATTTCAGGAGGTAGGAGAACTTCCTCTGTTGTTTCCCTAATATTATCAAATCTTGTAAATTGAGGTTGAAACATTAATTCAAAATCATCAGTTGGTCCGTTTCTTTGTTTACCAATTATAATATTTGTCTTCCTGATTTTTGCTTCATAATCTGGATCATCTTTATCAAACTTTTCTGACAAAGCAGGTCTGTAAACAAAAATCACAACATCAGCATCTTGTTCAATTGCTCCTGATTCTCTCAGATCAGCAAGCTGGGGTTTCTTTTCTTTACCGCGTTGTTCGATCTGTCTATTTAACTGTGCACAGGCAACAACAGGTATATCAAGTTCCTTTGCTATTGCTTTAAGACTCCTTGAAATATGTGCTACTTCCTGTTCCCTCCTCTCCCAGTTATCCCCACCTCTTAACAGTTGCAGATAGTCAACAATAATCATATTTATATTATGATCATATTTTAATCTCCTTGCTTTAGCTCTTAATTCAAGAATCCCAAGTTCAGAACTGTCATCTATAAACAAATTAGTTTTTAGTTTGTGATATGTTTTAAGAACTCTTTCCCAATCATTTTGCGGAAGCCGACCTGTTTTTAATTTTCTTCCATCAACTCCTGCTTCTGAGGATAACAAACGCACCATTAATTCTCTAAAACTCATTTCCAGTGAAAAAAAAGCCACACTCATTTTATGATCTACAGCTGCATTGCGTGCTATGTTTAAAGCAAAAGCTGTTTTTCCATGTGAAGGACGTCCTGCAATAATTATAAGTTCTGACTTTTGAAAACCTGATGTTAATTCATCTAACTTTGTAAAGCCAGTTGGAACACCGGTAATTCCCTTCTTTTCCCGTGACATTGCTTCACCAAGTACCTTGATAAATTCATCAAGTTCATCTTTTACGCATACTTCTCTTTTTTTAGCAAGGGAATCAGAAATTTCAAGTATCATTCGCTCTGCTTCGTTTAATACATTATATGTATCAACAGAAGGATCACGACTTTTTTGAGAAATTTGATGCGATATGTGAATTAAACTTCTAAGAATATATTTTTCATAAATAATCCTTGCATAGTATGCTGCATTTGCACTTGTTGTTGTTGCATCAGCAAGACCGACTATATAATCGAGATCAACATCTTTATCAAATTTATTCATTCTTTTTAGTTCTTCACGTAATGAATATACATCAATAATTTCATTCTTAGTGTAAAGGCTCTCCATCGCTTTAAAAATCAATCTATTCCTGTGGTCATAAAAATGGGCAGAATTTACTATATTAACAATATCTCCAAAAACATTATTATCTATTATAACCGAACAAATTACAACACGTTCCAGATCAACAGCTTCTGGAATCCCAGATACTCCTGCAAAGGCTTTTGTCAATTCGGAAATTTCTGATTTTTGCCCTTCTATTTTAGGTGTTTTTGATTTTGTCATACTCTTTTCTAAAAAGTTTTACATCTTCCCATGTAGGATATTTCCAGTTTGGATTTCTTAAAAGTGCTGCAGGGTGAAATGTTACCAAAACCTTAATTAGAATATCACCTACCTTCAAATTATGAAATTTCCCCCTGAGTTTATTAAGCGGCTCTTTACTTTTTAAAAGTGTTTGTCCTGCAAATGCTCCTGCTGCAAGTATCATTTTAGGTTTTATAAGTTCAAGTTGCTTAATTAAATACGGCTCACATTTTTCAATTTCTTCTGGTAATGGATTTCTATTATTTGGAGGCCTGCACTTCAGTATATTACAAATATATACTTCTTCTCTTTTAAAGTTAATTGCTTTTAATATATCTGTAAGTAACTTCCCAGCTTTACCAACAAATGGCATACCCTGTAAATCTTCATCTGCACCAGGTGCTTCTCCTACAATTACTACTTCTGCATTTGGATTTCCACTTCCAAAAACAAACTTGTTTCGCGAATGACTTAAGGTACATTTTTTACACTGATTAATTCTTGATTCAAGGATTTCTAAACTCTCACTTGCTTTCCAATTTTCAAAAATTAATTCTTCCTGAACTTCTCTCACAACTATTTCCCCTTCCTCTGATTTAAAACTCCCTGTACTAACATTTTCAGGAACCTCACTCCAGATGGGTTTCTCACGATATATGGTAAGCTGTTTATTCTCGCGGACATATTGTAGATAATTATTTAAATTATGCAGGATTCTAATTAACTCGTTCATCGCTCAAAGAGACTTAATATAATTAACATAATAATCTAAAATTACATTTGCTACATCATACTTTTTCATCACATCATATTTTTTCACATCACCACTTCGAGTTAGTATAGTTATTACATTAGTATCTTTTTCAAAACCAGCTTCCTTATCTCTTAGAGAATTTAAAATAATAAAATCAAGATTTTTCTTCTCCAATTTTTCTTTTGCATTTTCAAGCTCATTATCAGTTTCAAGTGCAAATCCTATCAAAGTATATTTCTTTTTATTTTCTCCAAGAAATCCAAGAATATCTTTAGTCTCTTCAAGTTCAAGTATGTAATTTCCCTTTCTTGAAGATTTTTTTATTTTTCCTTCAGAAACACTTTTAACTTTGAAATCAGCAACTGCAGCACTCATTATTATAAGATCCTGTGTTTTATAATTTGACTTTACAGCTTGAAACATCTCTTCTGCAGTAGTAACTCTAATCAAATTAATTTTTGATGGTGGTTCAAGATATGACGGACCTGAAATTAAAGTAACCAATGCACCTCGTTCTGAAGCGGCTTTAGCAAGTGAATACCCCATTTTTCCTGAGGAATAATTCGATATATATCTGACTGGATCAATGGGTTCCCTTGTGGGTCCTGCTGTTATAAGAACTTTTTTTCCTTCGAGGTCTTTTTTTTTTGAAAGATAGTTACATAAAAAACGAAAAATATCTTCTGGCTCTGGCATCCTCCCCGGACCCGTAAGCCCACTGGCAAGCTCTCCTTCAACAGGTTCAATAATTTCAAATCCTCGTTCCTTTAACAATGATATATTTTTTTGTGTGACAGGATTTATAAGCATATCTGTATCCATTGAAGGAGCAATTATAATAGGACACCTTGCAGCAAGTACAGTTGTAAGTAAAAAATTATCTGCAATTCCGCTTACAATTTTTGCAATTGAATTAGCTGTTGCTGGGGCAATTAAAAAAACATCTGCCCACATTCCATAATCAATATGCCAGGTTGACAATTCTACTTTTTCGATCTCATCATCTTTTATCTCCGGGAACATATTTATTGCTACAGGATACTTACTCAATACTGAAAGTGTCACTGGCGAAACAAATTTAGTTGCGGAAGGCGTCATTATTACCCGTACTTCAGCACCATCTTTTATAAATAGCCGAACAAGATTGCAGATTTTATAAGCAGCAATCCCACCGGTTATTCCAAGCAGTATTTTCCTGCCTTTGAGCAATTTTTATATGTTTATTGCTTTTCTCTGTATTTATAGCTTAGCTTCCCATCAAGGAATTCTTCTATTGCTTGCTGAGTGGGTTTCTTGCGCTTTTCAAATTCAATTGAAATCTGCAGTTTATCCTGATTCATAATCGTATCATCTTCTGTTTCCTTTGCAATTACAGGTTCAAGTCTTCGAGCAAGTTCAAGCTTTAAATCATCATTTATCTGACGTGCTCGCTTTGTAATTATTACAACAGATTCATAAATATTATCGGCTTTCTTTTCGAAAGCCTTTAAATCAAGCGTTTTTAACGGCATAAATTATATCTCCTTTATTTTTATTTTTTTTCTTCTATTATTTTTTGTATTTCGTTTAAAGCAGTTTCAAGATCATTATTTATTACTACCTTATCAAATTCACCCATTTTGCTCATTTCATAATCAAATCTTGCTATTCTTTGATTTATTTTCTCTTCATCTTCTGTACCTCGCTCCATTAATCTTTTAATAACAACATCTTTATTAGGAGGACATATAAATATTAAAACTGCTTTATCTTTATAAATCTTCTTAATTGAAAGAGCTCCGTTTACATCAAGATCTAAAACTAAACTTTTACCTTTCTTTAATTCATTTTCAACAAAACTTTTTAAGGTTCCATAATAATTATCACCAAACACTTTTTCATATTCAAGGAATTCACCTTGTCCTATTTTCTTTTCAAATTCTTCCTTTTTAATAAAAAAATAATCCTTTCCATCAACTTCACCTTCCCGTTTCTCCCGCGTTGTTGCTGATATAGAAAACACCAAATCCGGATTCATCTCTAAAATCCTCTTTACAAGGGTTGTTTTACCAGTTCCAGATGGTGCTGCAAATACATATAACATTAAGATACTAAATTTTTCTTTTTAACAAAATTCCTTATTCTACATTCTGTATTTGTTCTCGAATTTTTTCAAGTTCTTCTTTTACTTCAGAACTCAGTTGTGAAATTGTAGAATCAGCTGCTTTTGAGGCAATTGTATTTATTTCTCTATTCATCTCCTGTAAAAGAAAGTTCAGTCTTCTGCCAGCATATTCTTCAGATTCTGCATATTCTCTAAAATATTGAAGATGGCTTTTTAGTCTCGTGACTTCTTCAGTAAAATCAAGTTTCTCTGCAAGCAACACTATCTCAAGCTCAAGGCGCTTTTCATCAACAATTGAACGATCCTGAACAAGAGTATTTATCTTTTCATTTAATTTTTCTCTTTCTTTTTGAATTCTATTACTTCCAATTTGTAATATTCTCTCCAGTAATTCTCTTATCTTTTCAAGCCTTTGATATATATCTTTTTTAAGAAAATCGCCTTCTTGCCTTTTCATCTGAATTAATTGATCAAGTGCTTTATTTACAAGTTGGCTTACAAATTTATATTCTCTATCATCTACCCCCTCAGTAACTTCTGTTGTCATTATATCTGAAAAGCGTAAAATGTGTTCAAGTTTAATTTTTTCTTTCGAACCAATTGAACGTCGAAGAGCCTTTAATAATCTAACATATTCTTTTAAATTAGCTGAATTAATTTCAAGTGCTGCTTTCTCTCCATCAGAATCCCTTTGTATTAATACGTGAACTTTCCCACGAGAAATTCTTTGTTTTATAAGTTCTTTTAAATCAAATTCCCTTTGAGTCAAACATTTGGGATACTTAAAAGATATTTCACAAAATCTACTGTTAATTGATCTTATTTCACAGACATACCTACAGTTTTCGTAAGTATCTTCTGCTTTTCCAAAACCTGTCATACTCAATATCATATCTCTATTATTTATTTCTTAACATAATTTTTTGATAGTTCTTCTTTCAAATAAGCAAATGCTTCCTCTGGTGAATCCGCATATTTAAATAATTTTAAATCAGAAGCAGATATCATATGTGTTTCCACAAGGTAATCAAAATTTAATACCTTCTTCCAGAATTCACTACCATAAATCAATATAGTCATTTTTTTCATTAACTTTTCAGTCTGAACCAGAGTTAAAATTTCCATTAATTCATCTAATGTCCCAAACCCTCCCGGCATTATCACAAGGGCTTTTGCCAGATATGCAAACCAGAATTTCCTCATAAAAAAGTAGTGGAATTCGAAGTTTAAACTTTTTGTAATATACTTATTTGGATATTGTTCAAATGGCAGAGAAATATTTAACCCAATGGATAACCCTCCTGCTCTTGAAGCTCCTTTGTTAGCAGCCTCCATAATACCAGGTCCTCCACCTGAACAAACCACAAACTTGTTTCCTTTTTTTAAACTCATTGACCATTTTGTTAGCATATATGCCAGTTTCTCTGTGTCTTCATAGTATCGAGATAATTGCAAATCAACCTCAGCTGATTCAATATCTTTTTTTAAATTCTGATAAGTTTTTGATGTTGGTTTGTACTTTTTTATTTTTTTCTTTAGAGCTGTAAGATTTTTCTTTGCTGTTTCAGCTGGTAAAACACGTGCTGAACCAAAAAACACAATTGTATCGCGAATATCATATCTTTGTAATCTATCTTGTGGTTCTAAATACTCTGACAGTATCCTTATTGTTCTTGCCGCAGGAGAATTCAAAAATTTGGAATTCTTATATGCTTTTGGAGCTTTTTCCTGATACTTTGAAACCAATTTAAATTAAACTCCTTCCTCCGTCAACAACAAATGTCTGACCGGTAACATAATTGTTTTTTGTAATAAGGTATTCTATTAAAGTTGTTATATCAATTGCATTAACAAATCTTTTCATAGGATAATTTTTTAAATCTTTAATATTTAATTTTACTTCATTTTTTTCTTTCATCTCAATTGTTCCCGGAACTATACAATTTACAAGAATCTCAGGTGCTAATCTCAAAGCTAATAGCTCAGTTAATTTAATTACACCAGCTTTAGCAAGCGAATATGGAATTGCACTTTTCCAGTTTAAAATTGCTCCTAACGATGCTATATTGATTATATGTGAAGGTTTTGAATTACTTTTCATTAATTTAACTGCTTCTTGAGAACAAAATAACACACTTTTTAAATTTGTATTAATAAACCTATCAAAATCTGATTCTTTTATATCAAAAAAATCTATCTGTCCAAAAATAGCTGCATTATTTATCAGAACATCAAGCTTTTCAAACTGGCTTTTTACCTCTGAAAAAAGCTTTTTTATTTGATTTAGATCACTTATATCTGCTTTAATTGCCTTAGCTTCAACCCCACTCTTGCGAAGTGTTTCAATAAGTTTTCTGACCAGTGCTTCGGGAGTGTTAAAGTAATTTATTATAATATCAAAACCATAATTTGCAAGACTGAGAGCTATTTCCTTTCCAAGTCTTCTTGCGCCACCAGTAACTAACGCAACTTTTCTACTTTTAGTTGTTGACAAATCAGCTTTTATTATAAAATTGTGCCCTTGGGATGACTCGAACATCCGACACGCAGTTTAGGAAACTGCTGCTCTATCCACCTGAGCTACAAGGGCATCCGAACGTTAAAGATAAGAAATCTTTTCTTAATTTTTAAGGTGAAAAATGGTATGTTTGATAAAAAATATCCACATCTGTCCAAAACGTTGAAAAAGGGAAAGAAAGGACAGAGAAATAAAAAGAGGAGGAATATTGCGCAGATAGAATCATTTTTTAAAGATTTGAAATCTCGCTTCAAAATAAAGACATTTGTAGGGACAAGTTCCAATGCAGTAGAAATCCAGATTTGGACAGCATTAATTACGATATTAGTTTTAAAATATCTTAGAGCTATATCAAAATATAATTGGAGTTTATCAAATCTAATAGCATTTCTTAGAATGCATTTATTCACAAAAATGGAATTAGAATAT
>Ga0123519_10003413_pt1 | contig 26284 bp, 22 predicted proteins | sample YelNatPaOPRAMG02_FD_87396 | JGI IMG/M metagenome (GOLD analysis project Ga0123519, IMG submission 87396) | Hot spring microbial communities from Yellowstone National Park - Yellowstone National Park OP-RAMG-02 (version 2) | ecosystem: Environmental > Aquatic > Thermal springs > Hot (42-90C) ...
AGGTGTAGTGGTCTTTTAATCGGACCAATGTGGGATTGAAACGATAGATTCGCATTGCGTAAGTCCGCGCAACTGAGCTTTTAATCGGACCAATGTGGGATTGAAACGAAAAATTTTGCTGTTGACACTAAAGAAAGGTAATGCTTTTAATCGGACCAATGTGGGATTGAAACCCGTAGCATGTATCACTACTGCGGAACACGCATCATCTTTTAATCGGACCAATGTGGGATTGAAACTTTCTACATACACCGGCTGGGGATACAACTTATCCCTTTTAATCGGACCAATGTGGGATTGAAACTTTACCCTTTTTGGGTTATCCGCGCTCACGCATGAGCTTTTAATCGGACCAATGTGGGATTGAAACTATCCGTCAAATTTGCAGCGCGGTGGCGGATGGTTTATAATCTACAGTCAGTCCGGCGATAGTGGAGGTAGTCCCTTCTTATGGCGCTCTGTGAAATCCACATGTCGAGTCGGAACGCGCTGCAGAAGATGACGTCGTTTATGGCGATTATCCCAGAGCAGACCACCGACCCTTTCCCTGTTCTGTATCTCCTGCACGGACTTTCCGACGACCACACAGCCTGGATAAGGCGCACAAGCATCGAGCGATATGTCGAAGATTTGCCACTAATGGTCGTTATGCCAAATACCAATCGCGGTTGGTATACGGATTCCGTCTACTCTCCCACTGCTGCCTACGAGACTTTCATCATCCGAGACCTCATCGGTTTTGTCGATCGCACATTCAATACCCGCAAAAACCGCGACGGGCGCGCTGTTGCCGGGTTATCAATGGGAGGTTACGGAGCATTCAAACTCGCGCTCAAGCACCCAGATGTGTTCTGCGCCGCAGCCAGCCTTTCGGGAGCACTAATCGTAGGCGAACGCTTCGATGAGAATGAAGAGCGGCATCGGGAAATGCACCTGATTTTCGGCGAAACTGTGCCGGAGTCCGATGACGTCTGGGTTCTCGCTCAACATGTGCACAAGAGCTTTCCCTTGGCGCTTTGGATGGATTGCGGAACCGAGGACTTCTTAATAGACCAAAACCGCCGCATGCACGAGCATCTTATTGCACTCGGCGTTCCGCATCACTACTCAGAGCATCCCGGAGCGCATACGTGGGAATACTGGGACCTCCGAATACGTGAAGCTCTGGAGTTCCTCAAAGAATCGCTGCATATATAATAGATCCTCGAAGGGATGAGCACGCTCATTGTTGAACTCGAAAGCGTTGAGCATTAAAGGGGAGTGCTTCTTCCCTCAAGCTCTTGATTCCAATTATCGACGTTGATGGAGTTGCGATGAAAAAACGACCCAATCTGATATTATTTGGCATCGATAGTCTTCGCGCCGACCACATGAGTTTATATGGCTATCCAAAACTCACCACGCCGCATATAGATAAACTAGCGGCAGGCGGGGCGGTATTCGAACATTGCTATAGCCCGCATATTCCAACTAGCCCAGGATATTCGTCTATGTTCACCGGAATGGATGTGTTCGGAACGGATGTAGTTGCGTTGCGACATCCCGGTCCTTTGGGCGATCACGTCAAAACACTGGCTGAGATATTGGGAGAAGCCGGCTACAATACTACCTGTGTCGGGTTCAGTGGCAACCCGGCCTCCCGTGGTTTCCAAAAGTATATAGACTTTTCAGGATGGGGTTCTTGGGAAGAAGGACGCAGTCGCAAAGCCGAAAACCTAAACGCAGTTGCAATCCCAGAGCTTAAAGAGCTGGCTTCAAAAAAGGAACCGTTTTTCCTGTTCCTGAGGCACATGGATCCGCATTCACCATATCTCCCGCCGGCGCCGTTCGAGCGGATGTTCTATGATGGAAACGAGTTCGACCCCAAAAACAAGTCGTTGGAACCGGTGATGAACTTCAAACCGTTCCGCGACTACTTCGCAAGTTGGTTCCCACCCAACTGCACCGATAAAGATTACATAATCGCTCAATATGATGGTGCGCTTGCGTATATGGACGCTTGCATCGCTAACATATTCGCTACCATCGATGCGCTGAACTTGTGGGATGATACGCTGGTGGTCATAGACTCTGATCATGGGGAAACGCTCTACGATCACGAATGCTGGTTCGATCACCACGGACTCTATGACTGCACTCTGCACATCCCGTTGGTGTTCTACTTCCGCGGCAAGATTCCGCCGTCTAGGTTCCGCGACTACGTGCAGATGAAAGACATCACGCCGACGATACTGGAATTGCTGGACGTAAAGACAGATATCGAATTCGACGGTCGCAGTTTGGCGCCGCTGTGGCAGGGCAAACCTAGGGTTCAGGAACCGGAGTTCTACATCACCGAGTGCACGTGGATGCGCAAACACGGCTGGCGCACGCCCGAATGGAAATACATACACGCGCTGGAACCCGACTTCCACTTCAAACCGGAAATTGAGCTTTACAATCTGCTCAAGGATCCGGAAGAGAATCATAACTTAGCCGAGGAAGAGCCGGGACTGGTTAAGATGTTCGAGGCTCGGATGAAGGCCTGGATTAAAAAGCGCGAGTCCGAAACCGGTCGCCGAAACCCTATCTATACAAACAAAAACTGGCACGGCCACGGAGTTCAATTTACAAGTTCTGAACAGGCATACAATACTCTCTATATCGGATCGCCCAAGACTGCCCAGGCTCTGCAGGCAAAGGAACTCCAGACACAGCGGGGGCAAAAGCAGTTATAGCGTGAAATAAGAAACCTGCTGGTTGAAACTATGATGCAAAGTCGGCCTTCGCCGACTTGTAGCGTAGTTCCCGAAGGGGGGACTTCGCTTTCCCGTTGCTGCGGTTTCAACCGCCAGGGTCTGAAATCTGGAAAGAACTCACAATTTACCGGGCAAACTGCAATGGCGAAAATAAGGACATGTGTAATCGGCTGCGGGCCGATCGGAAACTTACACGCTAGGATATATAAAGATGATGAGCTGGCCGAACTGGTGGGCGTGTGCGACATCATAGAAGAAAGGGCACGTGCCGCGGGTGAGCGTTTTGGTGTGCCGTGGTTTCTCAGTGCGCCGGAGATGCTTGCAGCGCTCAAACCGGATGTCGTCAGCATTTGCACTGGCGGCTATGAATATTCAAGCGACCACTATGAGCCTACCATGCAGGCGTTTGAAGCTGGCTGCCACGTATTATGCGAGAAGCCGATCCTTAACGAGATAGGCAAGGCTGAAGAGATGGTTCGCACCGCTCGGGAGAAGCGGCTGTGTTTCGGAGTGGACTTCAACCATCGCTTCACTCCGGCGGCATATCTGGCGAAGAGGTGGCTGGATGAGGGTCGTATCGGCGATCTCTTGTTCTGCAATTTCGCGCTCTGGATAGGAAAGCCCGGTAGCTTCGAGTCTCCCTATTTTCACATAAAAGCTTTGAACCCACACTCGGTGGACATGATGCGCCACTTTTGCGGGGATATTGCCAAAGTCCAGTGTTTCGCAATGAAGGCGCCAGGCCGCAATATATGGTCTACAGCCTCTTTTAATGTTCAGTTTGCAAATGGGGCGGTGGGGCATTTAACTTCAAGCTACGACCTTGCGCGAGGACATCCTATGGAACGATGCGAGGTAGCCGGCGTGAAAGGTCGATTTGTAATTGAAGACATGTGGCGCGAGGTTACCCTTTATCCGGCGGACGACCTTGTGAAGCAGGTATACACGAATCCTATATTCGGTGGATATCGCAGCTTCGACGACACCTTCCGGGAGCGCATTCATTGCTTCCTGAAGCAGATATCAGAGGGAGCGTCGCCTGAAGATATCGACGGTTCCGGTGCGGACGGGCTGGCTGCTCAGAAAGTCATCGCTGCTGCCATTGAGTCACTCGAAACCGGACGTGTCGTCGAGGTGCCGAGTTAGCAAGCCGGAGTCCAAAACTGTCCGAATAGGCTCCTCTCGATTTTGCGGGAGGAGCTTTTTGCCATACACCACTTTTTACCACGCTGTTTTACTCATTCTGAGGCGACTCTTCCAAAAATAGCCCACTAAAAACTTCCCGAAATCTTCGCCGGAAGCGCTTGACCGCTTTGGATTGGAATATTATAATCTGGGGTAGCCAGTGGTAGAAAGTGGTATACTTGGGTAGACTTGGCGCGTAGGAGCTTGGAAATGCCGAGAAAACAGCATTCCATTCCCACAGTAAGCGAGATTCGAGTTGAGCCTGTTCCGCCGGGAATCAGGTGGGTCTATTTAATCGAAACGCGCTCTCAGGAAGAAGCGGACGAGGTTGGCAGACTCTTTCGGGAACTGGAGTCGCAAGTGCAAGTTCGTCCGTTATGCGTGGGCAAACTGGTCGGTTACGCGGTGCAGGCGCATCACTCGGATGTGCTGCTTCTAGACGAAGTGGAGGATGTGCTAAGGCGGACTTATGCTTTTGTAGTCACCTATCGTTCCTTCGAACCCCTTATCTACCGCATTGTTGACGAGCTGTGTAAGGATACGCAAAGCACTATCTTTCCGTTGCCTCATTGTAATATTTGCGGTAGCTTGGATCCTTTTCCTAACACGGTGGTAAACCTTGCCGATGACAACGGGAGCGTGCTGATCTCGCGAAGCTACTGCTCAAGTTGCACTGCCCAAATTGCCGCCCGAAGCCACAAAGAATTTATCAAGTCGCTGCTTATTGCCGACGAGTGCGATTTTGGTTGCTTCGAAGAAGCTGATCTTGTCCGACGGCCGTCGGATAAACACTCAATAAGATTCAAAGTAGGGGAATGTAGAACGACGAACGATGGATGATAAGCGCCGCACCTGATTATAGGTCCGGTGCGCGTTCGTTATTCCGCGTTGTAGCTAATGTTCTCCGGCGCATACGAGCACACTGTAGATGATAAAGGCCGCACGGTGATCCCTGCTCGCTTTCGGCGAAGGCTGGGCGAGAATTTCGTGATCACCAGGGGCTTGCACGGCTGTTTGTGGGTATTTGCCGAGCGAGACTGGCCCCGCATCAGGCAGAAGCTGACCCCCAAATCATTGCTGGACGAACGCGGCCTCAAATTGGAGCGCTATTTTGTTGGTGCTGCGTGCGAGTGCTCTCCGGATAAGCAGGGTAGGGTTGCTATCCCGCAGATTCTTATGCAGCATGCCGGCATCAAAAACGGCGACAGCATCTGGATAGTAGGGCTCAACGACAAGATAGAGATTTGGAGCAAGTCTCGCTGGGAGGAGTTTATCGGCGGTCTTACCGACAACGTCATTGCTGAGCTTGGCAAAGAAGCTGAAGGTAGATAGCAGAAGACGCAAGCTCAAAAAAGATGTTCTGCTCAACCTCCGATTTTTTCCTTCGATATCTCAGATTCCGAAGATTTCTTCGTTGCTTCGTCTGCACCGCGTATGTGGTGCCATATATATAGCGCAAGCAATGCTGCAATAGCAATTCCAATTACCACATCCGCACCGTGGAAGTAGCTCTTCAGGGTGTCCCATCGGTCTCCCAGCAACTTACCGACATAGGCCAGTGCCAGACACCAAGGCAGCGAACCGAGGAACGTATACACTATGAATCTGGCAAAATGCATTCGTGCTATGCCTGCAGGGAATGAGATAAAAGTGCGTACGACCGGCAGCAATCGGCTTATGAATATCGCCCAATCTCCGTATTTGGCAAAAAACGCATCCGCTTTGTCCAGGTCTCTTCGGCGAATTAGGATGTAGCGGCCGTACTTTTCGATAAACGGTCTGCCGCCGTACATTCCAGCCCAGTATGCTACCAAGGAACCCCATACACATCCTGCAGCTCCGGCTACGCCCATCCACCAAAGCGAAAACCGGTCAGGTTGTGTAGCTACTAAAAAGCCGCCATAGGGCATTATGATCTCGCTTGGGAGCGGTATGCACGCGCTCTCTATTCCCATCATTATCACAATGCCCCAGTAGCCGAGATACGATATATTCGTGGTGACCCAGTGGGTTACGGCTTCCAAACAGATACTCCTTCGTGTTCGTAAACAACGACTATTATATCAGAGGACTCGTGTATAATGTTTCTATATGGACGATAAAATGATTCCATCCCGCCCGGCAAGCTTAGGTTTGGCTCTTCGAAGAGGCTTTGTCGCGACTTATGATCACCTCGGATACGTGGTCTTTGTTACATTTGCCTCTTTCGTGTTGGTTTCGGCCCTTCTTGGAGCAGCGATCGCTGCGGTCAGGACACTGGGTCAGCTTGGAGGAATGGCAAAGATTGTGCTGTTCTTCCCGGCTGTTATTGCCTTTTGGTTGTTCGCTGTTGGAGTTTATTATTATGCACACAAGTCGGTGCATCATGAATACCCGACTTTGGCAGATACGTGGACCGGCATAAAAGTGCTTTTGAGACCCGCACTCAAGTTATTAGCTCTGGACCTGATAGTAACCGTGTTGCTTTTGGGGGATACGTTCTTTTTCCTCAGCATGAAAGGCGGGCCGATCTTTCAGATTGTAGGGATTGTATGCGGATATATCGCGCTCGTGTGGCTGATGATGACTATGTATCACCTTCCTCTGTTGGTTGCTCAACTCGGTATGGAATCAGGTCCTAAGCCGGTGGTTGTGGTTCGCAAGTCTTTCCTTTTAGTGGCGGATAATCCTGGCTTTACAGTCGGACTCTTTCTTGTTATAATCGCGCTTGCAGTCATCTGCGCCGTTCTCGGTTTCGTGGGAATGGCTGTATTCTACCTGGGTGCCACCGCATTTGTCCTTACCCACGCTCTTCGTGAGCTCTTCATCAAATACGGCATTGTCGAGGATGAGCCCGAAACGGTTGAGGATAGCGGCTGGCCCGGGAGCGACAGGCAGATATGACTACTGAAACAGGAATGCCGTCGGCCGCTACTTGGAGGCTGAAGGTTTCCTAATTTTCTGTGGCTGAGTGAGGCAGGTAAGTAATATGGCTGAAGTAACTTGTCTTGGAATTTTAGTTGCCGATGTTATCGGTAAGCCGGTTGATAGCTGGCCTGAGCGCGGTAAGCTGATGCTGGTAGATACAATGGAGCTGCACACTGGCGGATGCGCGGCAAATACCGGTACTGCACTTGCCAAGATAGGCGTAGATACGGCTATTATCGGCAAGGTAGGCAACGATGGTTTCGGAGACTTCATGGTTAACGAACTCTCAAAGTGGGGTGCGGACTGTTCCGGCGTTGTGCGCGACACAAAAGCGTCCACATCGGCAACGATGGTGACTGTTCACAGCGACGGGGAGCGAAGCTTTATCCATTATATAGGTGCCAATGCCACTTTGACCGACGAAGACGTTGACTTTGAGGTCATAAAGAACAGCAAGATTCTGCATGTGGCCGGCTTTTTCTTGATGCCCGCTTTCGACGGCGAACCGGCGGCGCGGGTTCTTAAAAAAGCGAAGGAGATGGGCGTTATAACATCGCTCGATACGTGTTGGGACTCGCGCGGCAATTGGATGAAACTGTTGGAGCCGTGCTTGCCTTATACCGACTACTTTGTCCCAAGTATTGAGGAAGCCAGAATGATCACCGGCAAACAGGAACCCGCAGATATTGCGAAGGTGCTTATGGACAAGGGAGTCAAAACTGTCGCTTTGAAGATGGGTGAGGCTGGATGCTACATCAGAAGTGCTGATACGGAGCTGCGAATACCTATCTACAAAGTCAACGCAGTGGATGCGTGCGGGGCTGGTGATGCTTTTGCAGCAGGATTCCTTGCGGGTATCGTAAATGGCTGGGATCTTGAAAAGACAGGAAAGTTTGCAAATGCGGTTGGCGCGTTTTGTGTAACGGCAATTGGTGCCACAACGGGTATCAAAGATCAGAAAACAATTGAAGCTTTCATGGCAGCTCATGATGCTCCGATTGCCGAACGCGGCTGTCGTTGAAAGCCTGTCATGCGCTAGCTCGCGCGGTCGCGTGAGAAAAAAACAACATTAAAGGGAGATTCTGAATAATCGACAACCGACAACTATGCTAAGTCACGAACTCCGAACCAAATACCTTCAGTTTTTTGAGAGCAAAGGTCATCTCATATACCCTAGCGATTCGCTGGTGCCCGATGATCCGACGCTTTATTTCACGTCTGCCGGTATGGTGCAGTTCAAGCCGTACTTCGTAGGCGATCGGATACCACCCAGTCGGCGCATTGCTACGTGCCAAAAATGCCTTCGCACTGATGATATTGACGAGGTTGGAGACGCCGTTCACCACACTTTCTTCGAGATGCTGGGCAACTTCAGCTTCGGCGACTATTTCAAGCGCGAGGCTATTATCTGGGCTTGGGAGTTCATTACGGAAGTCCTCAAGCTGGATCCAGATCATATATGGACCAGCGTGTACTTGGATGATGATGAAGCTGCGGATGTTTGGATCAAAGAGATAGGCATTCCCGCATACAAAGTCGTCCGATTGGGTGAGGACAAGAACTACTGGCCTGCTAATGCACCTAGCAAGGGGCCCAGTGGTGTGTGCGGACCGTGCAACGAAATCTTTGTCGATGTCATGCCAGAGCTTGGCATTCCAGAGGACCCGACATACTCAATCGCATACGAAGGCAACCGGTTTGTCGAGATATGGAACCTGGTCTTTACCCAGTTCGATCGCCAAGACGACGGCACGCTTGTTCCTCTTCCTGCAAAGAATATAGACACCGGAATGGGGCTGGAGCGCACTACCGCTGTGCTTCAGGGAACGCCTACGGACTACGAGACCGATTTGTTCCTGCCGATTGTTCAGCGCATTGAATCGATCTCCGGCGTGAAATACGGTTCCAACGAGAAGACCGACTTCGCCATACGTGTGGTGGCCGATCATATACGCGCTGCGACATTTGCTATCGCCGATGGAGTTATGCCGTCGAATATCAAGCGTGGTTATGTCCTGCGTCGAATCATCAGGAACGCCGTTGTTAAGGGTCGTAAGCTGGGTCTTGCGCGAGACTTTCTGGCGCAAATCGTACCAGTTGTGGTTGATATTATGGGCGATGTCTATCCGGAGATCGTCGAGCGGCAGGGCTATATTCAGAAGGTTCTGGCTGGCGAAGAGGAAAAGTTCCGCCGAACCCTCGAAAGTGGAATGCAGCGGCTGGAGGATCAGATCGAGGCGGCCATTGCTTCCTCAGAAAAGAAACTCGACGGCGAAGTCGCCTTTACTCTATACGATACTTACGGATTCCCGCTGGAGATCACTCGCGAGATAGCGGCTGAGCGTGGTGTTGTCGTCGATGAAGCCGGTTTCGAGGCGGCGATGGAAGAGCAGCGTGCCAGAGCTAAAGAGGCTGGTGAGTTCGGAGGCGTCATAATGGCCGGTGAAGGCTCGGTTCTGCTGGAGCTGGACAGAACCGGCGGTCCCACCAGGTTTGTGGGTTACGAAACCACTTCATCCAAGGCTACTGTGCTTGCGATCATAAAAGACAGTGAGCTATTGTCGACAGCACACGAAGGCGAAGAGGTCGATGTGGTGCTCGACCAGACTCCATTCTATGCCGAATCGGGAGGGCAGATAGGCGATACCGGTAAGATTATTTCCGATGCGGGAGCGCTGGACGTAAGAGACACTATCAAGCTCTCACATTTCTTCCTGCATAGGGGGCGAGTTACGTCCGGATCGATCTCCGTTGGCGACACGGTGCAGGCGGAGGTGGATGTCAGGCGCCGAATGGCCATAGCGCGAAGCCACACGGCAACTCACCTGTTACACGCTGCCCTCAGAAAGGTCCTGGGCGAACATGCATTGCAGTCGGGTTCGGTTGTTGAACCCGATAGGCTCCGTTTTGACTTCTCGCACTTCCAGGCTGTAACCCCGGAGGAACTTCGCAGCATCGAGGATCTGGTAAACGAGTGGATTCTGGAGGATATTCGGGCGGATGTGCTCGTGACCAGCATCGATGAGGCGCGCAAAATGGGTGCAACCGCTCTGTTCGGCGAAAAATACGGTGAGTCGGTCCGCGTAGTGCGCATAGGCGACGTTTCTATGGAGCTGTGCGGAGGTACCCATTTGTGCAACACTTCTTGCGTTGGGTCGTTCAAGATCGTAAGTGAGTCAAGCATTGGCGCAGGACTCAGACGGGTGGAGGCTGTAACGGGTCTGGGTGTTGTGCGCTATGTCCACGAACTAGAAGATCGGCTTCGAGAGATCGCTGAAGTGTTTGGAGTGGCTCCGTCTGAAGCTGCTGCGGCTGCTGTGCGCGCGGTGGAAGCATTAAAGGAAGCTCGCAAGGAGATTGATACGCTGAAAGCGCGTGCTGCAGCGGAGAGCGCTTCAAGCCTGGCCGAGTCGGCACAAGAGGTTGGCGGAGTTAGGTTCGTTACGGCGTCGGTTGCGACTGCGGACGTGCCTACACTTCAGAAACTCGCCGACGGCATATCTGACAAGCTTAGGTCCGGCGTTGTGGTGTTGGCGGGCGTTGCTGATAGTCGGGTGCTCTTCGTCGGCAAGGTGACTCCGGACCTTGTTGCCAGGGGCTTCCACGCTGGGAACATTCTACGTGAAGTGGCAAAGATAGCAGGCGGTGGAGGCGGCGGCAAGCCCGAGTTTGCTCAGGCCGGCGGAAAGGACGTCTCGAAGGTAAACGACGCGCTTGCAAAGGCTGAGGAAATAATCCGAACGCAAGCCGGAGCCTGAGTTTACTGAACTTCGGTCGATGAATTAGTAAGTCGGCAATTGAAGTATTCTCAGGTTGCAAAATTAACTAGCCCAGAGGTATGGAAAAGACGGGTTCCTCTGTTAAGCTGAGCAACATCCATTGCTGGGCTAGACCTGTCGAAACTGAAAATAATACGCTGTATTGCTTTGACAGGCTCAGGATCAAAACGCATCCTGAGCCTGTCGAATGAGCGCAAGCCTTGCCGAATTCTAAGTCTTGGACGCCATTTCTTTAAAAGCTTGCGCTATCGGCCTGGGATTCAAGTCCCTATCGAACAAACCGTATTGCTCGGTGTTGGGAATCGGCAGATCCGTGATGCACAGGTAGTTGCAAAGCGTGACGTAACTATACTGCGGACTGAGAAGTTTCGTCATCACTTCTTTGAGCTTCTTCGCCGGTTCCTCACCTTTAGAGTTCGCATAGCCCCATTCTGTGATCCAAAGCCCCTTGTGTCCGTCGCCATTTTTCTTCATAACGGCATACGTATCTTCTACCGCTTGCCAATGGAGAGGATCGCCGTAGGGGTGAATCGAAATCGCATCGAAATAGCCTTTAGCTCCGCAGTCGTACATTCCCTGGATATATTTATAGCCTTCTTTCACGCCTTCGTGGTAATCCAATGCGCCGGCGCACACAATGCAGTTGGGATTGCCTTCTTTCAGCGATTCGTATGCGATCTTCAGCCATTTCGTGTAGCTTTCAAACATGTGGCCGTTGGCGCATCCGTCGTTGATCCAACTGCAGCCGTTAGGCTCGTTCCAAAACTGGAACATTTCCACCGCTCCCTTGTAACGCTCGGCAACCTTGCGGCAGTAGGTGCGAAAGTCTTTCTCGCAATCGTCTCGCGGAGGAAACCTGTAGCCGAATTCAGGTTTTACACCTTGCGGCAGTGCCCAGCCCGGTGTGTTGCCAATGTAACCGAACTGCTTGAGCCCTCGCTTTTGAGCTGCCTCTACCGCATGATCCGGATATGACCAGTCCCACTTGCCGCGCTCCTTTTCGCGATCGTTCCAGTCAAACGTGGCCGATGTCAGCTTTCCGCCGATGGATTTGAGCGCATCCATCTGTTTCAGGTCATATTCTTTCTCACGGCCGAGCCAGAATGCCCAGATCATTCCAGCGCCAAAAAGGAGCGGCTTGCGCTCATTGGCAGGTTTCTTTGCTTTTGTTTCGGCCTCGGTTCCTATTGCACCGAGCGCCAGTGCGCCGCCCATAGCGGCAGCAGAGGTAAGAAGCTCACGTCTTGTCATCTTCAATTTCAACACTTCTCCTTGTTATTTTGTTATTTAGTACCTGCAAGGTCGCGCCGTACAATAAGGTCCATTTGTTACATGTCGCTACCTACACGAAGATATTTCAATTGTCTGCCTTCGCACTGCTTTCGAGCTTCGGCAAAGAACGCGAATTGCTGCGCTCTTAATCCAGCATCTTTGCCAGTTGTTTGAGTCCTTCCGCAAGTCTTGGACCGGCTCGAGCGATCAAGTCGCTGTCAATGACTCGCACCCTCTTATTTTTCACCGCGTTTGTGGTGCGCCATTCCGGGCTCTTAGTGAAATATGCTACGTCGCCAGGTACGCCGGTGATGATAACATCTGGGTTGCGCGAAATGGCAAGTTCTCTGGAGAAAGTTACGAAGCCAGGACGAGCATCGTAGGCCACGTTCTTAGCATGCACAATCGAGATCATCTCATCTACAAACGTCTTTGGCCCAGCCACCCACAGCGGGTTTGCTTGAACAACCACAAGCACCTTTCGGGAGAGCTTCTTAGCTCGGGCTGTTCTTATCGACGCAACAACAGCTTCCATTTTCTTCGCCAGCGAATCCGCAGTCTTTGGACGCGCAGTTATCTTTCCAATAGTGCGAATATCGCGGATCACTTGCTCAATACTTTTCGGATCGATGGCAAATACAGTCAGCCCAAGTTTTTCCAACCTTGGAATCGCCGCGTCATTTACAAACGCATGAGCCAACACAAGATCCGGTTTAAGTGCCGCTACCGATTCTACGCTAACGGTCATGTCTCCTATCTTGGGCTTTTTCTTAGCCGCCGCTGGATAGTCGCAGTACTTGGTAACACCGACGATTCGGTTGCCCAGCCCGAGCGCGAAGAGAATTTCCGTATTGCTGGGAGCAAGTGAGACAATTCTGACTGGTTTCGCCTTGATAACGACCGTCTTTCCACGGGCATCCTTGACGCGCATTGGATACGCAGCCTGGCAAGACGGCGCAAGCATGACCTGGAGCAAGGCGATCAGCGTACCGAAAACTGAAAATCTAAGACCGATAATCTTAAACAGCCTGTGTTCCCACGAAAGCAAAACTCGAGTCGGTCTCACGTTTTCTCCTGCCTTCCTCTCACAAGTTTTCGCAGCTCCGATATCTCTTTCTTAGTTAGGTATCTGTGTTCACCTTCAGCAAGCCCTTTAATATCCAGGTTCGCGAAGCGTGTTCGTGTCAGACGCACAACTCGATGTCCAACTGCAGCGAACATTCGTCTCACCTGTCGCTTACGCCCCTCGTGGATAGTGATCTCGACTGTGCTAGTGTCGTTTTCAGGCGAATAGCGCAGAAGTCGCACTTTTGCGGGCGCGGTCTTGCCGTCTTCAAGTTCTACTCCTTGCGCTAGCTTTTCCAGAGCCTGGGAGCTGATTCGGCCGCGCACTTCAGCTACATAAGTCTTCTCGACTTCGTAAGATGGGTGGGTGAGCATGTTGGCGAGCTCGCCATCGTTGGTAAGCAATATCAAACCAGAGGTATCTACATCCAGTCGCCCAACCGGATACAAGTAGGTCTTTACCTCAGGAATCAGCTCCAAAACAGTATGCTTTGCGAACCGGTCGAATCGAGTACTGGTATAGCCTACGGGCTTGTTGAGAAGGATGTAAAGCTTACCTTGCTCAGGCTCGATCGGCTTTCCGTCGATTGTAATTACGTCTTTTTCAGGGTCTGCCTTATCTCCCAGTTTTGCTATTCGCCCGTTGATTGCAACCCTACCGGAAGCGATTAACTCTTCGCAGTGACGTCGTGACCCGACGCCTGCGGAAGCGAGTACCTTTTGCAACCGCTGTTCCATAGCCAATACCGCTCAATCCTGCAACCAACAGCCCGCACGTTCTTACTAAGAACCATATCCGCCGTGCAACGCTCACTCCCATGTCCTCGGCTGCGCGAAGCTCGACTTTCCCCACTTCCACACCATTTACCATTGCTGAGATCGTGCCAACTGGAGTACCCCTAGTAATAGGGGCTTGGAGCGGTTTCAAGTTGAGTTTTGTGACAATGCGCGCACCGGTTTTGGGCACGATTACCTTGAAGTCTTTTGCTGGTGCCACAGGTAACTTCTCCGCAGCTCCTCCATCGATCTTCGCGCCGGCGCAAACAAGGTCAGCTTGGGCAATGGTGTAAGGTCGGAAGTTGTTGAAGCCGTAATCGATCACGGCGGCAGTGTCGCGTCCCGCGTCGTCGCTCTTGAGTACCGTCGCTAACAACCGCCAGCCATCGCGGGTTGCACTTCCCACCAAGCAATAGCCGGCCTGCTTGATATATCCGGACTTAACTCCGTCCGCACCTGGATAGTTCTTCATAAACCGGTGACGAGCGAAAACAACAAGGTCTTCTCGGTTCATAGTGCGGCTGTTGAGCACATATTTTCGGGTGTTTATAACTTCGTTGAAGATCGGATATCGGAACGCATATCTGGCCATTAGGCAGAGATCGTAGGCACTCGAATAATGATTCTTTGCATATAGTCCGTTAGGCGTAACGAAATGAGTGTTTCTGCAACCGATCTCACGAGCCTTCTTGTTCATCATTGCTGCGAACTTTGCTGTGTTGCCCGCGACGTGCTCAGCTATAGCAACGGCGGCGTCGTTCGCTGACCGAATCATCAGAGCCATCAGCAAGTCCTTAGCCTGAATACGCTCTCCGGGTTTCAGGTGAATGGAGGTATAGGGCGTCTCGGCGGCTTTCTTGCTCGCAGTAATCCACTCGTCCATTCTCACGTTCTCGATAAAGAGGATCGCAGTCATGATCTTTGTGGTGCTTGCGTTTGGGCGCCTGGTGTGAGCGTTCTTTTGGTATAGAACCTGGCCCGTTTCGGCATCCATCAGAACAACACTACCCGCCTTGCTAACATTTGGCGGAGACGCAGGACGATCGGAAACAGCGGGAACCTCGATGACAGGACATTCGTCCAGCGGTCTCATTTCGGAATCCGCATAAGGTTTTGTTCCTTGGGTCTGGTCGTCGTCGAGACGCAGGACGATAGTGCTGCTTTCTCTTGCCGTCGCCGGGTACGATGTAACACCGGCTCCAACAAGCACTATTATCAGCATTGCGATAATGCGATTTTTTACGGGCTTAGACAATGCGTGGAACACTATGAATCACCATTTGACTCGGCATCAGTCTTTGTTTCCCACAGAGAAGCCTGGCTCTCACCTGCAAGCTTCTTTTTCTGTGCTTCCAGGGTTTTGACTTCTTCCACTGCGAGCATATCGATATCAGGCAGTTCTGAAATGTCATTTAGACCGAAATACTCCAGAAATTCCGAAGTGGTTGCATAGAGTATCGGCCGACCGGGTGCCGCTTTTCGTCCCGCTTCTTTCACCAATCCGCGATCTATCAGTGTTTTGATTACCCCATCGACCGACACGCCACGCACGGCTTCTATCTCCGGTTGTGTACACGGCTGACGGTAAGCGATCACGGCAAGAGTCTCCAGTGCGGCTTTTGAAAGTCGTCTCTTAGTGTTCTGAAGAATCATCGCACAGTAGTCGGCATATTCAGGACGTGTGCATAGCTGATAGCCGCCTGCGACTCGCATGAGTTGAATCCCGCTCCGACCTTCCAGCGATTTCTCCAGTTCCGCCATTCCATTCTCGACCGTGGCCACATCAATTTGCAGCGCATCGGCAATCTGTTTTGCACTCAGCGGTTCGGTTGAAACAAAAAGCATGCACTCCAGAACATTCTTTAGCTCGCCATTTAGATGGAGATCACATTTCAACTCAGTTTCTTTTGTGCGAGCTGCAACCACGCCCGGTACAGCTTCCACCACGTCCTCCACAGGCGTTTCGCCGATTGGCGTGGCTGAGATTACCTCAACTACTTCTTGGTTTTCGTATTCAGAAGGAAAATCTCTAGGTTCCATCCGATTCGGCTACAGGTATGATCTTAATCGGTGCAAACGCGCGAGCTTGCTTGGCGCGTACTTTTTGGAGTCTCAGTAATTCCAGAAGAGCCAGGAACGTTATAACAATCTCGACTCTCGTAGCGACATCATCGAAAAGATCATCGAACGTCAATTGTCCAGAGGCGGCAGTCACTTTACGCCAAATTTCACGCATACGCATTCTAACCGTTATCTTGCGCCGCTGGATAGTAGTAATATTGTCTTCACTTACGTCCGCAAGTATTCGTTGGAGAGCTGCCAATAAATCGGCAGTCGTTACATTCTCAAGCGAGATAATCGGCTTCAGCTCGAACTCTACTTCGCTCGGACCTCTCGCAAAGATTCTTGCTCGCTCTGCTTCGCGCTCACGGAAGAGCTCCGCCGCGCTCTTGAACTTCTCATACTCGATTAATCGCTCAACAAGTTCTAGTCGCGGATCAACCTTTTCCTCTTCTGCGGTTTCTTCCGTTGGATCTTCGGGAAGCAGCATTTTCGACTTGATCTCTAGCAGCGTTGCCGCCATAACTAACCATTCGCCGGCGACCTCCAGATCAAGCGATTCCATTAGTGCGAGATACGCCAGATACTGCTCCGTTACCTTCGCAATCGGAATATCGTAGATGTCAATTTCATTCGAGCGAATCAGGTGTAGCAGCAGATCAAGCGGGCCTTCGAAGACCTCCAAGGTAACCTTATACGGGCTATCGTCGGTCTGCACAAGGTTCATGTTAATCGCTCTCTGCAGGCAATTGGGTTGGCTCGGCCTCGAAGTAAACGAGATGGGCCGCGCATTTGCAGTCGCTTGATCCAAAGCCCTTCACCGGCACGCTTGCTCCCTCCATTGCGAGAGTCGCGGCAGCAAGTTCGCATTCCTGTCTTCTTGAGCTTACTCTAATAGCATAGCGGATTATCGTGCAGTGCTCAAGCAGAAAATCAACATGCCAGTAGAATCTTTTTGTATCGGAGAAATGGCGCGCAAGTCTCGCATGCAATCCTCTCATTGCGCTTCCCGTGTAGACGTAATAGCCCTTAGGAAAGAAAAACGTGCCGAGCTTGCCTATAGTGATCATTTTCGGACGATCAAGGCGAACAAGCAGTTGATAACAACCAACGGCCGTTCGTGGTCGATTGTGCTTATGTAACGATTCGTGGCATTTCTTCTTCGCGACCATTCAATCTCGCAATAAATACAACCAGGTATCAAAGACGTTCGCTCGAGATTCGAGCTTATTATAGTTATGAAAAGCCTGCAGAACAGCTTTTGGTGTTGGAGGCTTTGGAATGAGCTATACTGTAAATATGTGCAAGAGAGTATGTGTACAAGAACTTATTGCCCTATTCTTGATCTTACTAATCGTCGTTGTACCGTGTTGCGCTGATGAAGTAATTCGGTTCCGTGTGCAATCGCCTCAGTTTTCAACGTGGGTTCGGGACTACCGGATAATCTCCCAAAAGATGTGGACAGTGCAGCCAGGCGACTGCATTGAATACGACGTATATCTTAACTGCTGTGCGCAAGGTATTGGCGGAATCGATATTGTTAATTCCGATGGAACTCGTTGGCGGGATATGCCGGGTTGGAATGACCAAAACAGCATACCAGGAAATCCAAACGCCGATATATCGGCTTACGCTTATGGTAAATGGTATCACCGCAGACTTGTTGCGCCTCTGGAAGCAATAGGCAAAACAATTTCTCGGTTCGAAATAGCAGTCGACGGCTACTATGGCGATTATAAGCTGCTCTCATGTCAATACGACAACATAGTTATAACCAACGGTGGCTCGACCGTTCTTGCCGTTTATCAAGACGGAACACCGGATTATATTGGGCTTGATTTTAAGCGGGGCGTTGAAACGGAAGATCTATTGTATGGACCAATTCGCAAGCCCAATACGCGGATAGGCGCATTTTTGTTCTACTGGTATGATGCTCCATACAATAACGCAAACCCAAGCTTGATGCCTTATCATCCCTACGGACTTGTTGGAGATCCCTGGGTTGGCTACAATAACGGATATTATTCTATGCTCAACCAATACTGGTGGGAAGCGGAGTTCGCCGATATGCGCAAAGCGGGCGTAGACATTGCCGCGCTGATCTGCTGGGGAGATCACGATTCGGTGGCGAACTATATGGTTCCTGCATTGGAAAGAAGTGGCTGTGGCATTAAGATAGCAATGTTCGACGATACTACTTCCGAGTGTTGCGAGTGGAATGTAGACCAGGGCCGAAGCTACTATCCGCACGAAAAGATGCCTCTCGAAAATCCGGCGAACTGGGTTTATTTCTATGATCGCAAGATAAAGCCGTTCTTTCAGGCCGTACCCAAGAAGTATTGGGCCACGCATAATGGCGCTAGTCTTGAAGAAGGTGGCAGGCCGATCATCATTACTTACACAGCGGCATGGTTTACTGGTGTCTCAAGCAGTGGTACTGCACTTTGGCAATGGATCAAGGACCGGTTCGCTGCAGACTTTCGGGATGCTAACGGCAACGGCATTGTTCCGTGGGTAATACACGATAATTCCTGGTTCCAACAGGGTGGGGCGGGGGCGGCAGACGGACGATATGCTTGGGGGGCTGCTACCTGTTGGGGAATTTCCTACGAACTGGGTGGCTATCGCGTTACTTCTATAGGTCCGGGTTATGATGATCGTTTGATTCGCAGTCCGGGTTCTTATGCCGATCGATACGACGGCCGGAGGCTAATTAGCTCTTTCAACGGACAACAAGCGTTCGTCTCAAACCTAATAATGTTGGAAACGTGGAACGAGCTTTGGGAAGGTACCTCAGTTCAAAGATGCAAGGACTATCCGAAATCAACCGGCGGTTACTTTCCAGAGACATATTACATAGATACTTCTCGTGAGCTGGTCGAAAGCAGCGTTGGACTGCGCGAGTTGGACGCTACATTTCTTCGCACATGGGAAATTCCGGAGACTTTCAAGCGAGGTTCCGTAATAAGTGTGAATGTGCGAAACGACGGCTTACTGCCTTGGATTGCGGGTAATTATTCGCTTGGAGGTCGACTTTTGGATTCTTCTACTGGTGCTGTAATCCCTGGCACCGAGAAAGTTCTGGCGACACTTGGCCAGACTGTGCTAAGCGGAGACGAAGTAAGCATTGGCTTCAATTTACCTTCTGATTGGCCGAGCACCACCGCATGTTTGCTGCAGCTCGACATGGTTCAAGGTTCAACTTGGTTTGCATCTCTAGGAGATCAGCCTGTGACGAAGTCTATCAATCTCCAACCAAGCGATAATATTGCTCCGTCGCGCGTTAGCAATTTCTTGGCAGTGGCAGGCCAAAAAAGAATTACGTTAAGCTGGCGCAATCCGAGTACATCGGATTTTCGTTCGACTGTGATTCGGATGAGCACGTCAGGTTATCCGTCTTCGATTTCGTCGGGCACGTTGGTTGCACACCGACCTGCCGCTCCGAACTCAAACGATTCGTGTATAGTTGAAAATCTGACACCCGGAATTACTTATTACTTTTCTGCATTTGCTCAGGATGCGGTCGGTAACGTTTCCGGATCGCGCAATGCTTCGGCAGTCCCTGTTGCCGATACAAGTCCGCCTGGTCCTGTGTCCAACTTCAGAGCTTCGTTTCTTACAATGAATGATGTCGTGCTTACGTGGACAAATCCGCTCGATGCCGACTACAGGCAAACGGTGATCCGATATGCAACCTCGGGTTATCCGACTAGCCCTACCGATGGATTTCCGGTATGTTTGCAGAACTTGCTGCCTGGATCGACCGGCTCTTTTGTGCATGAGGATCTAATTCAAGGTCGAACTTACTACTACTCCGCTTTTACATGTGACGCCGATTCTAACTATTCTCAGGCAGCTCATGCATCAATTACGGTCATGTTGATCAATTGCTCTACCGTTAAATTGTTGCCAGACAATGTTGAGGTAGAGCTCCGCGGGTGTGTCGTTACTGGAATATATCCCGAGTGCGGAGGTTTCTATATAGAGCAGCCCGATAGAGCTGCGGGTATTAGAGTTGCAGGATCGGCAGGTGGTTTGCAGGTTGGCGACGTCGTAGATGTAGTCGGTACAATTAACACTTATCGGCCGGATTTGCAAACGCCTGTCGAACGAGAACTTCGCGGCACGGTTACCAAAACAGGACACGTGAGTCCATTGGAACCTTTTATGATGAACTGCCGGTCAGTTGGTGGAGAAGCTGTTCTGCCCTATGTGCCGGGGGTTAACGATCCATACGGACCAAACAATATTGGACTGCTAGTTAAAATTGTGGGGCGCGTTACCCAAACGCTAGGATACTATTTGCTAGTTGACGACGGCAGCAACGTCCGAGATTTGGAAGGTCGCATCGGAGTTCTTGTCAGTTGTCCCGGATATCCGCCAACTAACTTGACCGGTCGAACTGTGGCTGTGACTGGCGTGGTCTGCGGAAGTCGGCCGATTGGCTGGCAGACCAATCGTAGATTTATCCGTATTAGAGATTGGAACGATCTCTTGGTTTTGAACTAGCTCAACTCGAATAAATGCTTGCCTTAGGCGCTGCGGTTCTGGTATACTCCCACTGTCACAACACTGCCAAAGCGATTTAAGATTGAGGAATAATGCACGTATGCTCACCGACGGAAAAGTACCGATGCCTACTCTCGAAAGGATCGCTACCTATTTCACAGTGCTCAGCGTGCTAAAGAGCAGGAATGTCGAAACAATTTCCTCTACGGATATGGAAGAGCGCACGGGGGTGAATGCCGCACAGTTTCGGAAGGACCTGTCATACTTTGGCGAGTTCGGAAGACCCGGAGTGGGTTATAACGTTCGAGAGCTACACGCGTGCTTGGGCAGGATTCTAAAACTTGAAGGCAAACAAAATGTGTTGCTTGTAGGGGCAGGAAATTTGGGGTCGGCGTTGGCGGGATACGCGCCTCTTCGCGCAGACAACTTCGAAATCGTCGCGGTCTTCGATAACGATCCCAACAAAATTGGCCAGCCGCTCTGGGACTTGGTCATAAAAGATATTGCCGATATTGTGGAAGAGAATCGTCGTTTGCAGGCGAGGATGGCGATCATAGCAGTTCCTGCTTACGCTGCTCAAGAAGTTGCTGAGATGCTCGTAGAAGCTAACGTGCTCGCAATCCTAAACTTTGCTCCAACAGTACTCAGACTTCCGGATCACGTGTTCGTTCGCAATGTGGACTTTTTCCAAGAACTTGCAGTTCTGTCTTTCCATCTTCCCGACTCGGCGCGTCAGGTCTAAGCCGGATGTTGATCTGAGACTGTGCAGTCGCAGGCCACAGGATTGTAGCAAAGCGCCTTAATATCCACGCTCTCTTCGATACACGTTGACCATATCACCACCGGCTAAGAAAGCTTCGAGGTTAGTCCTGAATATTCTTGCAGCGCTTTCACTGTATCGCGGGTGTGAGCCGGCTGTGTGCGGAGTGATGATAACGTTCGGCATATCCCATATCGGGCTTTCCGGCGGCAACGGCTCTTCGGGGAACACGTCCAGAGCTGCGCCCGATAGCTTGCCGGACCGCAGTGCCTCGTCCAGCGCATTGTGGTCTACCATCGCTCCGCGAGCCACGTTGATCAGGCGGGCGCCCTGTTTCATAGCCGCTATTTCTTCTCGACCTATCAGCTCCCTTGTCTCATTGGTTAGAGGAAGCACCAAAACTAAATAATCGCACTCCGGCAGCATTTGCAACAACTGTTCCGTCGAGTAAACTCGATCCACGTTCGGAAGATGCGGCACGAACGTTCTCTTGGTTCCTACCACACGCATCTCGAACGCTTTTGCAAGCCTTGCGATGTTGAGTCCGATCTTTCCCAGGCCAACAATACCCACCGTCTTTCCTGCCAGTTCATCCGCAGTGGAAGCGATTTGATTTCTCTCGTATAAGCGATTCGCTTGTAGATGCATTGCATAATCGAGTCTGCGCGAAAGCGCCAGCATCAAACCTATCACATGTTCCGCCACCACAACTGTGTGTATGCCCGCCAGCGTTGTTAGGATCACATCGCTTGCAAGCAGTTCCGGGAAAATCGTGTGGTCAATTCCTGCGCTCCCGAACTGAATCCACTTGAGCTTTCGCGCTTCGGCGAACACTTCTGGGGTGATTCGCCACCCGATCATTACGTCTGCATCGACTATCTCGCGCTTTATACTTTCAAGATCCTCACACACGACGAATTCATGTCCTGCGAGATAAGGTCGTATTCTGTCGATGTAAGAGTCTACTATCTCGCGCGACTCGAGGTGATATGCCATCCAGGCAACGAACTTCACTGTACGTCCTCCAACCCGATAGATCTTATTGCGTATTTACACGCGCTCACGGTATCCGGCGACACGGCGACACTTCGCACTCCAGCTTCCACCATTGTCACTGTTGCAGGCACGTTGTTGCCCAGCACGATTATCACAGTCCCTGCGTTTGTGTCTTGAGCCCAAATTTGAGCTGATTCGCGAAGCTCGTCTTTTCTTGAGAGAAGATGGGCTGATCCGCGCAAATCTACTGCAAGGATTGCCGGTTCACTCGTTACTTGGGCTAGATTCAGCTCTGCATCTTCGGCCCATACGCCTATGATTACCTGAGGTGGATCGAGATCGTTGAGGAATGCCTCTGTTGCAACCGATTCCATTATTATTTTTGCTTCTTCGACCCGGGCTTCGTATTCGGTTGCGGGCAAGAGCACCGAAACCTGCATAGGTAAGGCGAATTTCATTACAGCGCGAAGCAGGTCCAAATCGACATACTGCGATGAGAATGCTACACGCTTGCCAGCCGCTGTGGTGAGAATGTTTGCATAGTAGTCTATTTCAGGTTCCTTGGGAGTTTGAACGATCAACCCATCCGCTCCGTTTTCTAGCGCCTTGATGAGGTCGGCAGCATCTTCTATGTATGCGTAAACATCTACTGTCACACCGTTTTGGGTCCGAGCAGGCATGTGTGCTGATTCGATGTAGATCGGGGGCTTCGAAGTGTGCCGTTCTTCTATTTCCTGATAATGCATTAACGTTCGCGGATCCGGATCGATATGTACAATCCCTTTGTGACCGTCCAAGATCAGGATGTCTCCATGCGACACCGATCGCAGCAGGTCTGTTAAGCCTATCACGCACGGCACTTGTGGTTCCAATGCGGGTGCGTCCGTTTCTGACTGTGCGGCGACCCCGATAATGTTTATTCCGGGAATCCGTGCCGACAGACCTGTCGCTAGAGTATCGCATACAAGCACGCATTCGGGATAATCCGAAGGGTCAAGCATTCGCTTGATTGCCTCAAGTCCTTCTTGCAGAAGTGCTGGCGATACGCCGCTGATCCCGTGCTGAGTATCAACGATCGCGGCTACTGCAATAGCGATTCCTTCTTTTTTGGATATGCCGTGGAGTATGGTCATAGATGATTTGCGGAACTCTCGGTCCGGTTGCATACTATTTTACCACGTCCGGTTTAATCTGCGCCTAATTGCTGAGAGTATCAGGTTTGCCTTTCCATAGACGCAGGATAGGCATGCGCCGTTCTCGAATAGTAAGCTCAGTCGGAATGTGTTTGGGAGGGTCACTTGAAATGAGCGTTGGGCGTGTGATAGTCGAAATCAGCCGTTGGTTGCTCGTGATGACGGTTGTTATAATGCTGAGCGGATCAACGGCGGAAAGTGGGGAAGGTATTGTGTTGGATGGGATATTCAATGTAAAGGCCTTCGGGGCAAAAGCGGATGGTGTGACTGACGATACTGCCGCCATACAAAAAGCCTTAGACGAAGCGGCAAAGACGGGTGGAGTGGTATACTTGCCGCCTGCGAAGTATTTGGTGAAAGGCAGCCTTAAAGTGCCTGTGGGTGTACATGTGAAGGGTGCGGCTGCGTCGCCGCAATACATAACTCCTCTTATCGGCACTGTAATATTAGCGACCGGCGGCAGAGACAAAGAGGACGATCCTGCCTTATTTGAGATGGGTGACTCTTCATCGGTTACTGGCTTAACGGTCTACTATCCGGACCAAAAGCCTCGAGATATTCATCCCTATCCGTGGACGTTCCATATGGTAGGGGGAGACAACACCATAGAGAACGTTACTCTGATTAACAGCTACAACGGTATAAAAGTGGGGCCGGAGCCAAACGTTCGCCATCGCATCAGAAGCGTCTACGGATGTGTGCTCCGCCGGGGCATTTTTGTTGATTCATGCACGGATATAGGACGCATTGAAAACGTGCAGTTCCATTGTCACTGGTTCTCGGCAAAGGAAGTCGGCGGCGAATGGGACCCTGTGTTTGAGTATATGTGGAAGAATTGCGAAGCGTTTGTTTTTGGGCGGACCGATTGGGAATACGTGAACAACACGTTCGTCTTCCCGGTTAAGATCGGATATCGGTTTATACAAACAAAGAGTGGAGCATGCAATGGGCAATTTTGTGGAATCGGCTCGGATGCTTCGCAAAAATGTGTGGTAGTAGAGGCAATTCAGCCAATGGGTTTACTGATCACCAACGGTCAATTTGTCTCGTTTACAGGTGATGATCCTGTCGAAGTTGTAATCGAAAAAACCTGTAATGGTTCCGTGCGTCTTGTGAACTGCGCGTTCTGGGGACCTGCTGTGCAAAACGTGGTATCGCACGGACAGGGCTTTCTATCTCTCAACGATTGCTATTTCTCGAGCGGTAGGCCGGGAAATACCAAGCCGCTTGTCGAGGTTGATAACGGCAAATTGCAGATTCGCGGATGCACTTTTGCAACAACCGAGCCGTCGATTGCTCTCAGAAAAGGACTTAAACATGCCGTTATCACCGAAAACAACGGCGCCAATGGGGTTTCGATAATAAACGAAATTGAGGGAGCTGCTACTATTGCCAACAACGAACCGGCGAACTAGCTCCACTTTGTTTTGATCCCGAATCGGTCCCTAGTTGCTGATAAGTAAACATTAGATAGGAGGCCGTTTGCCTGAGAATGATAACCATAGACGGCAGTTTTGGCGAGGGTGGGGGACAGATCCTTCGAACGAGCTTGTCTTTGGCGGCGATTACGGGTCAGGATGTGACAATCGAAAACATCCGTGCTGGTCGTGAGAAGCCGGGTCTTCGCCCACAACACTTGACGGCTGTGTTGGCAGTGGCCGAGATATGCGGAGCCGAAGTGAAAGGGGCTGAAGTCGGGTCGTCTAAACTTGTATTTCGACCGCGCAAGGTTAAATCTGGACGCTACGAGTTCGACGTTGCCCGCATTAGGGGTTCTGCTGGCTCTGTGAACCTTGTCTTCCAGACTGTGCTTTGGCCGCTTGCGTTTGCGGATAAACCGAGTCGGGTGGTGATAAAAGGCGGCACACATGTGCCGTTTGCTCCCACGTCGAACTATATCGAGGAGACCTTTCTTCCGACAATCGCTCGAATGGGCATTCCGGTTTTCTATCGGATGGAAAAGGCCGGATATTATCCTATCGGCGGCGGTGAGATACAAGTAGAAATACCGCATGTGGATGAGATTGCTCCGGTTTTGTTTACTGAGCGCAAAGCATCGGTTCAAGTGGAGCTTACATCCGCCGTGTCCAACCTGCCGATGAGCATTGCTGAACGACAGATGAACACGGGTATCGAGCGTTTGAGGGCAATAGGGATCGAACCGGCTACTGAAATAACCGAATACCCGTCGCCTGGTAAGGGGACGGTGTTCTTTATATCGTGCGCCGCAGACAACGTGCGCGCGGGATTCCAGTCTCTCGGCGAGCTTCGCAAGAGAGCGGAGCAAGTTGCCGCCGATGCTTGCGATGAGTTCGAGCGCTATTTAGGCACAAATGCTGCGCTGGACAAGCACCTGGCGGATCAGCTTATAATACCGGTGGCACTCACTAAGGCTAACTCGACTTTTGCCACATGCGAGGTTACTCAGCACTTAATTACGAACATAGCTATAGTTGAGAAGTTTCTACCCGTTAGTTTCCGGGTGATCGGCAAGCTCGGCGAGCTGGGAAAGGTAGAGCGGAGATCGTAAGCAAAACAAATCTATGAGAATCCTTGGAATTGATATTGGTGGCACCAAAACACTAGTTGGCGTAGTAGATCGGTCGGGAACGATACTGTCCGCAAAGCGCGTGGAGACACCAGGTTCGCTGGGTCCGGATAAAGCACTTGCTCTCATCAAGTCTGCCGGATGGGAAGCGGTTGAAAAGGCCGGCGTTAAGATCGATGCAATAGGAATCGGTTGCGGCGGCCCGTTGGATCGAAAAACAGGCACGCTTCATGCAGTGCCAAACCTGCCGGGTTGGGAAGGACTGTGCCTTACGGATATCTTTTCACAAGAGTTTGGCGCACCTGCATATTTGGACAACGATGCCACTGCAGCCGCCATTGGCGAACTTTACTTCGGCGCTGGCAAGGGATTTCGCGATTTTGCGTTCTTTATTGTTTCCACCGGAATAGGCGGAGGAATCGTCATAGAATGCAAGCCATATCGCGGCTGCGGAGATAATGCGGGCGAGTTCGGTCACCAAAAGATACGTCCGG
>Ga0123519_10003414_pt1 | contig 26282 bp, 19 predicted proteins | sample YelNatPaOPRAMG02_FD_87396 | JGI IMG/M metagenome (GOLD analysis project Ga0123519, IMG submission 87396) | Hot spring microbial communities from Yellowstone National Park - Yellowstone National Park OP-RAMG-02 (version 2) | ecosystem: Environmental > Aquatic > Thermal springs > Hot (42-90C) ...
AGTAATTTCAGCCAAAGTTGACGCCCCGCTCCGGCAGACAACCAGATCTGCTGCAGCCATCGCAAGCGGTGTATCGACGTAAGACTCGACTCGATACAACGGCCCAAGTTCCCCAGCAAAAGAGCGCGCCTGTTCGATGTTTCGGTCGCCAACCTGATGAATGACCTGCGTTGCTCCATCGTTCAACATAGGCCATGCATAGAACATCAGCTCGTTTAACCGTCTGGCGCCCTGGCTACCCCCAATCACTAAGATAGTAAACGCATCAACTTTAAGTCCGAGCCTTGACCGCGCCTCTATTTTCTCTGGCAGAGCGGCAAACTCTTGCCTGATAGGCATACCTGTCACTACGACTTTCTTTGCAGAGAAGTAATCTGCCGAACTGTTGAACGTGACACAAACCCTATCTGCAATTATGCTCAGGAACCTATTCGTCCTGCCGGGCACAGCATTTTGCTCATGAATAACAATCTTGCCGCCCAGTGAGCGCTGAGCAATTAGCACGGCCGCTGTCGTATACCCGCCTGTTCCGATGGCTACATCGGGTGCAAACTCCCTTAATATTCGTCGAGCACGAGGTATACCTGCAGCCAACATAGCAAGCGATCGTGCGTTCCGAAGTGACAATGCTCTCGTGAGTGGTAAGCTGGGTATGGCTTTGAACGGCACCCCTGCCTCTCTAGCCAGCTCACCCTCCGGTCCATGGGAGCTACCTATGAACAGCAGTTCGATGTAATGATCGATATCCCGAAGAGCCTGTGCTATGCTTAGCGCGGGATAGATGTGTCCCCCTGTTCCGCCGCCTGTTATTACTACTTTCACTCGAGTCCTTTTCCTCACCAGATATGTTTACGTGCCTGGATGCGGCAAGAAGAAGTCCCACCGCCGTAAGTGTGGCAACTAGTGAGGACCCACCGTAACTTATGAACGGCAAAGGCAATCCTGTTGCCGGAATAAGCGAAGTTACAACAGCAATGTTAATAATAGCTTGGATACTGATAAGTGCAGTCACTCCAGTTGCAAGCAAGCTTCCGTAGCAACTCGCGGACCGATGCGCAATGTTAAGCCCGCGCCACGTAAAGAAAACAAACATGCCAAGTAGGGTCAATCCACCTAATAGGCCAGCTTCTTCGCCAAGAGTAGAGAAGACATAGTCAGTCGAGGCAGCCGGCAAATAGAACTTTTCGCGTCCTTTGCACAGACCCACACCTTGTAAGCCACCGGTTCCAAGGCCGGAAAGCGAGTGTACGATCTGATAACCCTCACCGTAGCGATAAGCCCAAGGGTCCAGCCACGCTCTTACCCTAGCCCGACAGTGAGGCAAAATGCACATCATCCACGCAACAGTTAAAAACGCCACCAATACTGCAAAAATCAAGGAAATCTTCTTCGCGCCTGCTGCAAAGAACATCGCCAGACATACCGCGCCCAGCAATACTGCAGTGCCGAGGTCACGTTCCGCCACCACAAGCAGGATTATACCAAAGCAAACAAGCGCCGGCACCACCCACCGTTTGGGCGCTCGTTGCGCAAACATTTTAGGTGTAGACAACACTCCGGCAAGAAAAAGCACCACTGCAAGCTTAGCCAACTCCGAAGGCTGCATATAGAACCCACCAACCCTGAACCAGCTCGTTGCGCCGTGTGCAGTGTGTCCAACAACTAGAACCGCTAAGAGAAGCAAATAACCGAGTCCCAATATAGGGAGCGTAATCGCCTTCAACCAATTGAACCGGAATCGCGACACGATCGTCATACACGCAAGACCAAGCAGAGCAAACAAAGCCTGACGCTTGACCAAATAGTATATGTCGCGGTTCATAGATTCGAAATCGGCGGCTTTTGCGTAGCTTGCGTCGAATACAAGCATAACCCCCGCAGTAGTCAAGACAAGCACGGTTACCAATAGGTATAAATCCGGTCCGACAAGGTTCTCCTGGCGCCTCATAATCTAGCTCCCCTTCCTCTCCAATTCCCTCACAATCTCCTTAAACACCTGACCGCGGTGTTCGAATGATTCGAACATATCGAAGCTGGCACAACCTGGGGTTAGAACTATTACGTCACCTGGAGATGCTAAGCGACGCGCTTCTTCGACCGCATCACGCATTGAATCCGCCCTCGTCAGGGCTGAAAACCCGACTCGTCGCGCAGCATCTTCAATCAGGTGCGCATCTGCGCCGATTAGAATAACGTGCTTCGCTTTTCTTTTGAACGCTTCACCAAGCGGAGTGTAGTCGGACCCTTTATCCTTTCCACCCGCGATCACGATTTGCGGCTCGTCAATAGCCTCTATTGATCTAACCGCCGCGTTCACGTTGGTGCACATTGAGTTGTTGATGTATCTAACTCCGTCGATCACCGCAACCTCTTCCAACCGATGTTCGACGCCGGTAAACTCCCTTACTGCAGCTCTAATACTTTCCGGTTTCGCCCCAAAGGCTACAGCCGCACACGCCGCCGCAAGGATATTCTCTATGTTGTGCTCGCCTCGAAGTCGGATGTCCGAGCGCTCGCATACAGTGTGATCGATCCCATCCAACCGCACGACCAGGTCATCGCCTCTAACAAATCCGCCTTCTTCGACCTTAGATAGCCGGGCAAACTGCAGCACGCGTCCCTTTAGCGTCGGAGCAAGTGCCGCCGTGATTGGATTCTCCGCGTTTATGATTGCAAAATCATCTTTGTGCTGGTTCTCGAAAATACGCGCCTTAAGAGCTGCGTATTCCTCAATGCTTGTGTGGCGATCCATATGGTCGTTCGTGACGTTTAAGAGCGCCGCGATTTTCGGACGGAACGATTTCACCCATTCGAGCTGAAACGTGCTGACCTCGGCCACAATCACGTCATTTGACTTGGCTTGAGCCGCTGCACTTACAAGTGGCACAGGCCGATCAGCATCTGCACCTGCAACGTTACCTGCAAGCCAGACTTTATGGCCATCAGCCATAAGCATTCGAGCTGTCAATACAGTGGTAGTCGTCTTGCCGTTGGTTCCGGTGATCGCAATAATCGGCGCTTTCGCAAGACGATAAGCAAGCTCTATCTCGGAAATTACCTCTAACCCTCGACGAACCGCTTCCTCCAGCACCGATGCAGTGCGTGGAACTCCCGGACTAGGAATAAGCATATCGACGCCAGATAGATCAACGGCATCTGTGCCTGCGTGCACTTCGACGCCGAGCGCGCGCGCCTTCTCAACGGCATCAGCGAGGTCGAATTCGGGCTTGCGATCGTATAACGTAACGCTCGCGCCAAGCGATCGCATAACCTCGGCTACAGCCATTCCCGTTCGAGCCATGCCAATGACTGCGACTTTCATTCCCGAATAGTTACTCATCACCACAGCCGCCAAATAGCTCCCGCAAAACCGATCAGTGCCGCAATGGCGCCTAAAATCCAGAACCTAACCACCACAGTCTGCTCCGGCCATCCAGAAAGCTCGAAGTGATGATGAACAGGGCTCTTTTTGAATACTCTGCGGCCTGTTCCGGTAGTGATTCTCGTATACTTAAACACAGCCCACTGTAGTGCGCTTGAAAGGCCGTCCAGTATGAAGACTGCTCCCACTACAATGAGCAATATCTCCCGGTGCGCTAATATCGCTATGGCCGGCAACGCTGCGCCTAGGGCGAGCGCGCCAGTGTCACCCATAAATACCTTTGCTGGGTTTGCATTGTACCAGAGAAACGCGACACACGCGCCGGCTATTGCAGGAAGCAAAGCATACAAGCTTGGATCCACATCTCTGCGCACTCCACCCGGCACCAACAGTGTACAGGCGATCATAGCTGCACAAACAATTGCCGTAAGCCCCGACACAAGTCCATCGAGACCGTCGGTGATGTTCACAAAGTTCGCCATCCCTGCAATATACAGCACTGCAAATACCCAAAATGCAATGTCGGACAGAACAGGACGACCTGCGACCATCAGTGCAGGGAAGAACTCACCCGGTCGATGACTCATAATCCAGGCCACAAACGCAACAGCTAACAGTATCTGGGCTGCGGCTTTAGGTTTGCTGGCAATTCCGCGAACTCCGCCAATCGGCCGGACGGTAAGGTAGTCATCAGCCATTCCAATTAATGCATATCCAACCATTAGCAGAAGCACTGCGAGCGCATCATAGCTGCGTGTCAAACCCACGCCGAACGGGGCAACCCATCGACTCTGCGAGGTTAATACAGTCACCAAAGTTGCTGCGAAGACGCCTGCAAGAATTATCAGGCCGCCCATAGTAGGCGTCCCTGCTTTTGACTTGTGCGACTCGGGCCCGTCCTCGCTAATGATCTGCCCCATCCTCCGCCGCTTCAGAACAGCGATCACTCCGGGTCCGAAAAGCATAGATGTTATAAACGCCACCCCAAACGACAGGATAGTCAGTGTATGCTCAACCGGCAAGTAACCCCTCCACGACTCGCTCCATCTTCATTGCTCTGGAGCCTTTTACAAGTACGACGTCGCGCTCTCGGAGTTTGTCCTTGAGCTCTCGTGCTGCCTGCCAACTGTCTTCATATTCTAAAACTGCCGAGACCGGCATCCCTGCGTCGAGCGCGCCTCGCGAGATCAACTTCGCCAATTGACCAACCACCACCAGCAACTCGATGCCGTTCTCTCTGACAGCCTTACCAACATCCAAGTGAGCGTTCAGAGCATGCTCGCCCAGTTCAAGCATGTCACCAAGCACGGCGATCTTGCGTCCACCCTCCATCATCTTCAGCGTCTTCAGCGCACTCAAGACTGACGCCGGACCGGCATTGTAAGTGTCATCTATTATCACTACGCCGCTGCGAGTAGGTATGACGTTTGATCTTTTCTCCGGCGGTTTGAATGACGCAAGCGCCTCGCTCATACTCTCATGCGAGATACCAAGCACTTCGCCAACAGCAATAGCGGCAAGTGCATCTTTTATGTTGTGCTCGCCGGGCACAGGGACGCGCACATCGAATGATCCTCGTGGGGTATTAACCTGGAAAGCACAGCACCCCTTTGAATCCAACCCTGCCGACACAGCTCGTATATCCGCCCCCTCGCTCTCACCGAACGATACAACGCGAGCGTTCGAACGTCGCTTCAAGTAGTCGAAGTATGCATCATCTGCGTTCAGAACTGCGGCACCTTCGGCAGGCAGATGGTCCAGCAACTCACCCTTAGCATCCGCAATTGCATCCAGCGTACCGAGAAGCTCTATGTGGGATATGTGAATGTTCGTAATTACGCCAATTGACGGCTTGGCTATTCTCGCCAAGTAGTCGATCTGTCCTGGTCCGCGCATCGCCATCTCGATTACGGCCACCTTGTGCTTTGGCGAAAGGTTGAAAAGCGTCAGCGGGACTCCGATTTCGTTGTTGAAGTTTCCTGCGCTCTTCAAGACCGGACCGTGCGACGCCGCTACTGCAGCGATCATTTCTTTCGTCGTCGTCTTGCCAACACTGCCGGTAACTCCAATAACCACGGGATCGAACTGCTGCCTGTAGTAAGCCGCAAGCAGTCCCAATGCTTCGAGCGTATCACCTACCCGGATAGCAACACACTTTGCCTCTACTTTTCGAGAGACTACAACTCCCGATGCGCCCTTCGCCAACGCATCCGCCAGAAACTTGTGACCGTCAGAGCTTTCGCCGGTAAGCGCAAAAAAGAGATCGCCCGGCTGAAGCGTCCGCGTATCGGTGCTTACCCCAATTACTTTCGTATCCGGATCACCCGACAACAACTCACCGCGGCACGCATCTACTACTTGTTTAACTTTTAAAGGCACCATCGCAATAACCCAATTCCGAGAGTATCTCGCGGGCCACCTCTCTATCATCGAAATGGATGATGCGGTCCGCGAATATCTGATAGTCTTCGTGACCCTTGCCGGCTATCACCACCAGGTCACCAGCCTGCGCGCGCGTGAGTGCTGTCCTGATAGCTTCTTTGCGGTCTACCACAACATTGACCTTGGCCAGCTCACGTTCCGGGATACCTTGAAGAATGTCCCGTATGATAGCGTTAGGATCCTCCGTGCGAGGATTGTCTGATGTTATGACCACGATATCGCTGAGTTCGGCGCCGATGCCGCCCATAATGGGACGCTTGCCTCTATCGCGATCCCCACCGCAACCAAAGACGGCGATCAATCGATTTTTAGTAAGGCTCTTTGCTGTGCGCAGGACATTTTCAAGCTCATCGGGAGTGTGCGCATAGTCCACAAGAACGCCGAAGTTCTGTCCACACTCAATAGATTCGAAACGTCCAGGCACTCGCCGCACGGCAGCCAAACCCTTAACCACGACATCTATATCCAACCCAAGGGCAATGGCCGCTGCAGATGCCGAGAGTGCGTTGTAGACGTTGAACCATCCGCCGAGAGGCACTCTAACATGCACCGAGCGATCTCGATAGGTCATTTCAAACTCGACGTTTTTATCCGTAACGGCAATATTGGAAGCTCTTACGTCCGCTTCGGACTCAATGCCAAATGTGATGATCTTGCCCTTTGTCGCTGCCATTACTTTGCCCGCCGAAGGGTCATCTGCATTGATCGCCGCATGGAATATCTTATCCGACCTCGACGGATAGTCGCGGAATAGGATCAGTTTCGCATCAAGGTAGGCTTCGGGAGTCTTGTGAAAATCCAAGTGGTCGCGCGCAATGTTTGTAAAAACTCCGCAGTCGAACTCACAACCAAGCGATCGTCCCTGATACAGTCCGTGAGAACTAACCTCCATCGCAGCGACCTTCACGCCTCGGTCCGCCATCATACGCAAGATTCTTTGCAAGTCGACTGATTCAGGCGTAGTGTGCTTGGTCTCGATCAGCTCATCGCCAACGCGGGCTCCAAGCGTACCGATAAGCCCGGCAGGACTACCGGACGCGTTGAAAATCGATTGCACGAGGTGAGTAACCGTAGTCTTGCCGCTTGTGCCGGTAACTCCGATAAGTTTCATCTGCCTGGAGGGATAACCGTAGAACGGAGCGGCGATCTCGCCCATCGCAACACGACCGTTGGGTACAACCACATAAGGAACTCCGCGACTTGCAAAGTCTGCGATCTCCCGCTCAGCCACTATTGCCGCCGCACCTGCGTCTAACGCTCCGCCGATGAAGTCGTGCCCATCAAACGAGCCGCCTTTCATCGCCACGAACACAAAACCACGGTCTACCTGTCGGCTGTCGTAGGTTATGCCAGTAATCTCGGCGTCAGCCGAACAGACCACGCGGACGTTTGATATCTTACTTCTAAGCTCTGAAAACAGCATATCTCTTAAATTATAACGCCTCACTTCAAGGAAATGATACCTAGCAGACGCATCTCTTGCCGCAGACACAAAAGAAAAAAGTGGGGTTGTGCACTTACAGGCAAGACTCGCCCAGTTATCTTGTCTGCACTATACACAACCCCGTGTCAGAGTAGCGGCTGTACAATCGGCAAACCAGCCGCCTGCTCCTCGCCGGTGATTCCTGATCGCACCTTGATCACTGGCGAAAAGCCGAATAAGAATAAGATGGGATGCGGTGGGAGCCTCAGGATCGCCCAAGTTCCCAGGCTCCCATTCTGCCCGCACTCCCAAACCGAATTACCGATATTAGGTTGTCAACGCTCAGGCAATGCTCTCAGCGTCTTTTTGACGCTTTGGTTTCGGACACGGAGTAGTGGGAGAATCAACCGGAACCTTTAAGTACCAAAGCGCTTTTTCTGCAATTTCTCGAAAAACAGGCGCAGCAACTGTTGCTCCCCAGTGAGAACCCTGCGGTCGATGCACAACTACTGCAATCACAAGCCTGGGTTTGTAGGCTGGAGCAAACCCTATGAATGATGCTACAAACGCACCGGGCTCATAGCCACGACCGTTGGTGCGCGGAATCTGCGCGCTGCCTGTTTTACCGGCCACCGTGCGCCCTTCGATCTGTGCCGCTTTGCCTGTACCGTCGTCGACGCAACTCACGAGCATTCTGGTCAGCTCTCGAGCAGCCTTTTGCGAAATTACTCGTCGCAATCGCTTTGGTCGAAACGGTCGGAATAACGACCCATCGGCATTTCTAACCTCGCGCACAATATGTGGCTGCACAAACACCCCGCCATTCGCTACAGTCGAATACAGGCAAGCCATCTGTAACGGCGTCACTGCGATTCCTTGGCCAAACCCCATATTCGCCAGCCTGATCGGATGCCAGTCCTTTGCGGGCTCTACGTAGCCGACCGCCTCACAACCGAATCCGGCCTTGGTGCGATCCAACAACCCAAATGCCTTTTCATACGAGCGCATTTTTTCAGGACCAAGCCGCATCGCGATGTGCGCCGCTCCGATGTTACAAGAATGCTGGATGATCTTATACATATCCACCGCACCGTGTCCTGTTTCAAACGGATGGTGCAAAGGACATGGCACGACACCGCCTCGCATCTTCTCTCGACCGGTGCAGTGAGCAAGCACAGTCCGCGAAGCGATGCCTTCGTTCAAACCGGCAGCCACCGTGAGAACCTTCAGTGTGCTCCCTGGTTCATACAGGTCCGCTACAGCACGATTTCGCCATACCTCAGGCGATGCCGAACCAGGCCTATTCGGATCATAAGTAGGATAGTTGGCAAGAGCCAGTATCTCACCCGTGCGCGGGTCCATAACAATCGCACAAGCATGATGCGGGCGATATTGCCGAGCCATCTTGGCCAGTGCCTGCTCCGTTATGTGTTGGACGGTAGTGTCGATGGTAAGGAACACGTTCTTGCCGTGCTCAGGTTCCCGCACAACATGCCGCGTATCCGGTATAATCCGCCGTCTGGCATCCAGTTCGGCACGCACGAGACCGTCCTTGCCTCTAAGCAGATCGTCAAAAACGCGTTCGGCACCTTCCCGTCCTCTGTTATCAAAGCCCGTAAATCCTAAAATCTGCGCAGCCAATGCTCCCGCAGGATAGATCCGTTTGGGATCTCTTTCAAAACCGACACCTGGCAAACTTAGACCCGGTTTCCGAAGTCTATCCGCCACTCTTGGGTCTATCTTCTTGCTAAGCCAAACTATCGTATGTCCACGATCGACACGTCTGCGAAGTTCTATCGGGTCTTCTCCCAACACCGCAGCGACTCGCGTTAAGGTCTGAGCCGGATGTTCCAATTCTCTACGATTGACGTATATTGAAGTTGAGTCGATGCTGACTGCGAGCACACGGCCGGCTCGGTCATAAATCGTTCCCCTTGAGGCTGGAAGGCTGATGTCTCGAAGTCGGATGCTATTTGCCCACTTTTTGTAATGTGCGGCATTGTAGAGCTGTACATACACAAGCCGCCCGATAAGTCCTGCATACAAAGCAGACAGCATCAGGAACAGCCAGATCGTTCTTTTTCTAACCCGCTCTTTATAGCTCCGACCCACGTTGGTCCTCACCCGCTCCTTCGATTGAGACCAGCGTTCAGAACGGAAGACCCGAGAAGTTGGAGTCGGCAGCCCGAATCGCAGTCCCCTTGATTCCTGTCACCGCCCTACTCGGCCTGCCTACCCGCCTTTGCGACAGTCTCGGGTCTGTTGAGATAGTCGTAATGCGATGCCGGAATCATATGCGCCTTCTCAGCACCGGCGAGCACGTATTGCGGACTCGTTAGGCGCATCAACTCCACCTTCAGGCGCTGATTCCTGATCCTCTCCATCCTGCACTGGGACAAAAGCTCGTTCCGGCTATAAGAAGTGCTCGTTAGGTTGGCGTGAATGTTAACGTAGCCAAACACGACAAAAACAGATGCTACAGAAAACACCAGCTTGAAAATGCTTCGCATCCGTCTTGACCGTGGCTTCCTTGTCGAGCACCGGGCAGTCTTTCCGGTCCGCATATCCGCCGGATGCTCCCTGTGAACCGAAACGCCGCCCGCAACTACAGCAGCCATCCCAAATCTCTCCTCCTCAAAAAAGTGACCTGCTCATCCAAACACTTTTGTTGTCTTATCAATATGCCACTCGTTCCGCACATCGAAGTTTTGCACTCCGGCTGCGAGGATTTTCGGCGATTTCTTCCTCGCTCGGTGTTACCGGCTTCTTCGTGAGAACCTGCAGAATCCGTCTTGCCCCGCACTCGCACTTGAGAGCCCTCGGAGGACACTCGCAGTGCCCGGAGAGTTTACGAAATGTTTTCTTGACTATTCGATCCTCCAACGAGTGGAAGCTGATAACGCAAATCCTGCCGCCGATTTTGAGATGCTCGATTGCGCCGGTGACACCTGCTTCGATTGCCTCCAGCTCTTTATTGACCTCGATCCGAATAGCCTGAAAGGTCCTGGTAGCCGGATGAATATCTAAACCGCGGTATTTTCCACCTACCGCCGAGAGTATTGTCTCAACCAATTCGCCGGTTGTCCTAATCGGAGCCGATTTTCGCCTTTCAACTATCGCCCGCGCAATCTGACGCGCGTATCGTTCTTCTCCATATCGGCGTATTATCTCCGCCAGATCGGATTCGGTATATGTGTTGACAACATCCGCTGCACTCAATGTGCCTTCGGCAGGCGACATTCGCATATCGAGCGGTTCATCGCGCATAAAACTGAATCCGCGCCCTGACTCGAGCTGGTGTGAACTAACACCAAGATCAAACAGCACACCATCCAGCTCGGTTATTCCTACCGAGGCCAGTATCGACCCGATATCACGAAAGTCGCCCTGCACGAACTTAACACGCTGCCCGTAGCGCGCAAGTCTCTGTCTGGCATGTTCGATCGCTTCCGGATCCCTATCAATCCCAACAAGAATTCCGTTTGGACTGGTTCGCTCCAGTATCGCATCTGCGTGTCCGCCGCCACCGAGTGTTGCGTCAAGAAATACGCCGCCCGGCTTCGGATCAAGCAGCGCTATAGTTTCGTTAAGAAGTACCGGCCGATGAAACTCCAGCATTCTGCTCAGTAGACGCCTGCGAGTTCATTCGAGACCGAAGTGCCGCACCGGATGCGATGAGGTCTTCGACTCTGTCGTTTTGCTCCTCGTATTCTTGCAGCGCCTGCGGCGACCATATTTCTATGTAGTTGCCGCAGCCGCAAATAACGACCTCATCTTCAATGCCCGCATAACGCCTGTGTTCGGGCGTAAGCGGGACACGATTTTGATTATCACCTCTGGTTATCTCCATGTTGCTGAAATAGTGCCTGGTAAGTCGCACGATATCCGGATTCAGCAAGGCTTCAAGTCCGCTACCAAGCGCCTCAAGTCCCGGAGCCAAAGTTTTGTTGACGAAATCAGTTGGGAAGACGCACAGGCAACCGAGTCCCTTGGTGATAATGAACTCCTGACCAAGGGAATACCGGAACCGCTTTGGCATAACAAACCTGCCTGCGGAATCAAGACTATGTCTGAATGACCCGGTGAACACAGAGGTCGCCTCTTCTCCACCAACTTACCCTTGTGTTACTCTTTAAATGCACATCTTCCACCATTCTATTGCAGGATTCTTCGTGCCACTAGTGGAAGTTACTCCATGAAAAACCAATCACCTTTAGATGTAGAAGAGTGTAGCAGCAGAGCTGGGGCTTGTCAAGAGGACGAGCGAAAAAAATTGGCTTTTTTTTTCGCCGGAACGTGTCGTGCAGCGCCATGGAAGTTGACTACTATCTGTGACGAACGGGTGTTCGCACACACAAACAGAAAGAACAGCGTGTATAGAATCTATGAAAAACGCCTCTCCGGAGCCGAATAGGCGTCGGTTCTTATCTGGTCGATTTGGTGAACTAAGCGCCTGCCGCCCACTTACAGATAACAACTCGAACGGCATCAGCACACAAAAGCAAATCAGCGGTTTTTGAAGACATCCTCCGGTCGCGTCGGAAATCCTGTAATGCCGCGCGAGCGATCGAACTGGTATATTCGATTCCTGGGCATCGGGCGAAACGGAAAGCTCTTCAGATTACCGTTCTCAAGTGCCCGATCAGCGTTGGGACGCGAAAGCGCCCATACGGCAGCTTCGCGCATCCGCTTAGCAACTTCTGGTGAATCATCGATCCGCTGACGATGCTCATGCGGATCATCCGACAGGTTAAAAAGTTGCTCGCGACCGCCATTTGCTATGAAGATGTACTTCCAATCGTCTTCGCGCACCATTACCTTGAACTGCTCACTCCCAGGCTTGCCGTAGTAGCCGATCAGCCTCTCGCGAGCAGGTGCGTTGCCGTTGAGCATTTCCAAGACGTCAATCCCTTCGCGCCGTTCCGGACGACCAGCCGCACGAGTCGCGATTCCGAACAGATCGGTAAGACAGACGAGTTCGGAACGCCGCACATTCTTGGGCAGCCTCGCCGGCCAACTCACCAGAAACGGCACACGACACGATTCCTCGAAGAAGCTTTCCTTCTGCCACGCGTGATGATCACCTAAGTGATCTCCGTGATCTGCGAAGAAACAGATGAGCGTGTTATCAGCATCTGATCTTGAATCTACTGCGTCGAGTATTCGTCCGAGGCATTGGTCAATGTAGCTGATTTCGCCATAGTAGCGAGCTTTGAGAACTCGAGCGTGCGAATCGTTGATGTCCTCCGCCCAGATAAGATGATTCATATAAGGCAGGAACTCGTCCATGTGATCGATTTTTATATCGCCTCGCACAGGGTTAGGCATTCGATCCGGATCATACATCCGGTTGAACGGTATTGGAGGCGCAAACGGAGGATGTGGCCCAACAAACGAAACGAAGCCGAAGTAGGGTCTGTCGTCGTCTTTCCGTATCTGTTCGATTGCGCGATCCGCAGCCCATGCCTCAACGGTGATCTCGGCGGGCAAAGGACTCATCTGCGGCATATAGTACATCTCGGTCCGCTCGCCCATCAAACCCTCGATGAAGTCGAATTCGGGATGCTCTTTCCTAATAAAAGCCGCGTAGGAATCTCGGGCTCGTTGGTCGGGGGTAGCGTAGAGCTCTTCACTATGCAAATGGACTTCGTAGCCGAGGTCTTCGTCCCACGGATGCGTATGAAATTTGCCTATACCGAAGGTGCGGTAGCCGAGCCGACTCATAATGCGCGCCAGATATGCACCGCAACGTTGTTCGTTCTCCTTCGGCTGACCCTCTACCAGATCCGGCAAGCTGTTCGAATAGGATCCGGTTGTCGGCGGCTCACAGCCGGTACGAATTGTTAGCCTCGCAGGCACGCACACCGGACATGTCGAGTAGGCGTTTGTAAACGCAATGCCCCTACGTACCAATCTGTCTATATTCGGTGTGTAGATGAGATCGTTTCCAAGCGCAGCAATAGTATCGAATCGCTGCTGGTCTGTCATAATGAACAACACGTTAGGCTGTTTGGCTTGTGTCTCTTCGGCTGCCAAGTTAAATCCTCCCATTGCAAGGGCACCGGCCAACCCAATGGCGGAACCCATAAATTTCCTCCGCGACGGATTTTCGCAGCTCATTGTAATACTCTCGCCTCCAACGAAGCGACAGTCTATAGTCTTATGTGGTAAAACACTCTTTATCAAGGTTAGCATCGAAATCCTGCTCTGATATAATGAGCACAACATCAGCTACCAGGGGGACTATTTATGCGCATACAAATACTGGGAACTGCTGCAGCAGAAGGCTGGCCCGCTATATTCTGCGGATGCGAAACCTGCCGCAGAGCCCGCGAATCTGGCGGTAAAGACTTCAGAAGCAGGGCATCAATCCAGATCGACGACATTCTTAAAATTGATCTTCCTCCCGACACTTACTATCACTCGGTACGCTACGGCCTTGACTTAGCTGCGCTCAAACACCTGTTCTTTACACACTCTCACCACGACCATTTTGCAATTGGTGAGCTTGATTATATCAAGCCTCCATTTGCCCACAATCTGCGCAACGCGCCTATACGAATCTACGGCAATGAATCGGTGATCCACGCCATAGAAACACGATTCGCCGGAACCGACATGCCCTACGAACTCCACAAACTTGAATCATTCGTTCCGGTACCGGCAGATCACCTGACGTTCGTTCCTATTCCCGCTCAGCACAAACCTGATGAAACAGCTCTTAACTACGTAGTTCAGTCCAACAACGGCACTATGCTCTACGCAGCCGACACCGGACTTTACAACGAGGATACATTTGGTCATTTGTCGCGCTACGTCTTTGACTTACTTATAGTAGAATGCACTCAGGGCAAGCTTGAAATGCCTTCTCATCTTCACATGGGCTTTGACGGAGTATTGCAATTGCGCGACCGGCTAGCAGCCTCGGGAGCAATTCGAAACCACACGAGGATCGTGCTTACCCACTTCTCGCACAATATAGGAATGCTGCACGCAGAGCTTGAAGAGATCGCCAATCCTGAGGGAATCGAAGTTGCCTACGACGGATGGAGTACGGAGTTGTGACTGGAACTCATTTTCCTTGTCACACGGTACACCCTCTGGTATAATGCCCACAAAATCGGCGCCGATAATTGATCTAAATCGGGCAGGAAAAACCAGCTCTTTCGCGAACATCAAAGAGCTGTCCATAATTGGAGGGACCGGATGTTAGGAAGAATCTGGCGTTACTTAAAGGCGCTTATCCTTGGAAAGCTGGACGAACTTGAAGACCCAGAGGTATTGCTGCAAGAAGCAGCGCGAGAAATGCGTGAAAACCTTGCGGCCAATCGGCAGCGAGCAATAACCGCTATCACCCAGAAAAACAATCTGAAAGCACTACTGGATGAACAGGAACGGAGGATCGCAACGCTCGAAGCGCAAGCTGAAATGGCCGTCAGAAAGGGCGATCGGGATTTGGCGCGCAGAATACTGCGTGAGAAACTTACGTTTCAGCAAACTATAGAGGGTACACGTGCCAGCTATGAGCAGGCTGTGCAAGCTGCTGAGGCGATAAAGACGGCAATACGCCGACAAGAAGAAACAGTGCGCCAGCGGACAGCCGAAGCTCTTGCCAAGCGTGCCCAGTGGAAACAAGCGCAGATACAGATAGAGATCGACAAGGCCTTGAGTGGTCTGACATTCGAGGACGAATCTTCGGCATGGGAGCGTGCAAGCGAGAAGATTCGCACTGCCCAGTCGGAAGCTGCTGCACGCGCCGAGCTTGCTCAAGCGAGCATACAGGCTAAAATTGCCGATCTTCAAGACGAAACTGTAGACGCGGAAGCTGAGAGAGCTCTTCAAGAACTCGAACAGCGCATCTCAGCCACCACCGGCGAGGCGCAACAGACTGTGCAGGTTAGCCAGGGCAGTGAAGTGAGCGACGTGGAAAGAGAGCTTGCCGAGCTGGAATCCAGACTCGGTACGCAGGCCGAAACCCAAGCGGAAGCTCCGGCGGAGAGCGAACAGCCCAATTCCACCGAATCCAAGCAAGAGTAGATGCCTCGCAACAAACGGCGCAACTTTGCTCTGGTTATAAGACGGGCGGTGCGGCAACCGTTCTCGATCATCGTGTTGCTTTCGGGAACTGTGTTATCGCTTGTCATGCTTCATGAATTGCCCATTGTGGCCGCTATTGCTGCTGTTGTGGTATACGCCGCTGCTAAACTTCTGGATGAGCAGTTCGTTCGCAGCGCCATTGAAGAAGATCGCGAACGAGTGCTCCGTCGGAATCGTCAAAACCGCACGTTCCGCATAGAAGAACTTGATGTCGAGAGCCGCGTGAAGATGAAGGCCATTGCCAAACTTCAAAAAGAGATCGCAGAAGACGTGATCAACTCCCCCGTGGACGAAGTAGCCGTAGGGCTCGCAGACACCATAGAGCAAACCGAAGCAATAGTGGACCGCGGCCTTGCCATGGCACAAAAACGCAGAGACCTTCTTAAATACCTAAACAAAACTGATCCAACTGCCATCGAAGCACGCATTCGCTCCCTGGAAGCGAAACTTGCATCTGAAACCGATCCTATTCGCAGATCCGAGATTGAAGCGTCTATCTCGGCCAAAAAGCAGGAATTGGATGACTATCATGCTATCCGACAAGCTGCAGGACGTGTGCTTGATGAACTGGACAGCATCGAGTGCTCACTTTCCAGCCTAAGGGCACGCCTGGTGAGGATTAAGTCAACCAACATTGACGAGTGGGTTGCGGCAAACGCTGAGCTTCAAACTGAGCTAAACCAGATCAGCACAGCGGTTACAGTAGTAGAACAAAGTATCGAGGAAGCATTGTCGGTGCGGCAACAATGAGCATCATTCGACGTTTGGCGCTGGTCTTGAAAAGCTATCTATCCGCTGCGAAAGACCAATTAGATGCCGTCGCGCGAGAGGAGGATCGACGAGAAGCTGAGTCGCTCCGAAAAGCAATAGAAGAGCTCAAGTCGTCAGCAGAAACAAGCGAACAGATACCTGATGGCTACTCTCCATCAAATCTCCATTCTACACCATTCACCCCCTTCTCTCAGACAGCAGACCTAGCTGCGGACTATCGCATTCTCGGTCTGACGCCCGATGCCGATATTACGGCTGTCGAAACTGCGTGGCGTAATCTTGCATCACGAGCCGATCCGAAGCGTTTCCCTGCAGGATCAGAAGAAGAAAAGCGGGCGGCAGAACTTCTCAAGTTAATAAATGCAGCCTATGCTCGTATCCGTGAGGCAGTGAATCCTACAGAAGGAAGATTTGGGCGATTGGAGCTATAGCCCACATCCTAACAAATGAAAAATCCCCTCAAGACTTCTCGTACACCACCACGGCGGCTACCCTTATCAGTAGCCGCCGGGAGTCTGAAAGGATGGAGAGATGATGATAACTTAGCCGGCGCCAGACGAGTTCTGGATTCTTGCGGTGTGCTGGCAGGTCACTAATTCGCTTATATAGAACTCGTCCGGTCCGGGGGCCAACTTTGCGGGCAGGCAGTATATTTTTTGGGAAAGCCGTCCCCCGGTTTGGTTAAATGGTTTTTCGGATACTCCGCCTCAGTTCCTTGAACCATTCGTCCAGTCACCGGCTTGACCTTATCATACCCCACCCTATATGCACCTGCAATTAGCTATTCTCCGTATTTTAGATTAGCTTTTTGCGGTATTATCTCGTTCTACTGTTGTAGTAGTTGGGCATACTGCTTTGGTATTACTCAAGCAGACGCGGAAGGGAGCAGGCAGGTATTAGGTGAACTCGCCAATGAGTACACAAGGGAGCAAAGGCAAGTTTTTGCGCGTATACTTATTCGACAGCCATTATGACTACTAACGGTAAACACTTAATACTTGGCACTGCGGGCCACGTCGATCATGGCAAGACAACGCTCATAAAGGCGATGACCGGCATAAACACGGATCGCCTTAAAGAGGAACAAGAGCGAGGATTGACAATCGACATTGGCTTTGCTCACCTTCGTCTTCCAAGCGGACGAGTCATCGGCATAGTTGACGTGCCCGGCCACGAAAAGTTTCTCAAGAACATGCTTGCTGGGGCAAGTGGCGTTGATATCGCCTTGCTCGTCGTTGCTGCTGATGAAGGCGTGATGCCTCAGACAAGGGAACACCTTGAGATTCTTGATCTGCTGGAAACACGCCAAGGAGTGATCGCATTAACCAAATGCGACTTGGTCGATAATGAATGGCTGGACATAGCAGAAGAAGACGTCCGCAACGCAATTGAGACTACTTTTCTGAAGGATGCACGCATTGTGCGCGTATCGGGGACTACCGGAGAAGGTGTGGCTGAGCTTATTGCAGAGATTGACCGACTGGCAGACACAGCCAAACAGCGATCGTCCGAAGGACCATTTAGATTACCGGTAGATCGAGTCTTCACAATGACCGGCTTCGGCACAATCGTGACTGGAACGCTCGTATCGGGCACGCTTCGGGTAGGCGATCCGGTTACTATCCTGCCCCAAGGGCTTCAATCTCGCGTAAGAGGACTGCAAGTCCACGGAAAGAAGCAAGAACTTGTGGAAGCCGGAAGCAGGACAGCGGTAAATCTGGTTGGCGTTGAGGTAGCAGAACTCGAACGCGGAAATGTGTTGGTACCGCCTGGATATCTTCAGGCATCTACAACACTAGACGCGTCGGTTACAGTGCTGCCCGATTCGCCAAAGCCTCTTTCGAACCGCACACGAATCCGGTTGCACATCGGAACTGCCGAGGCAATTGGACGAGTGTTGATACTCGGTGGCGAAGAAATTGTGCAAGGCTCGAAGGGCATGGTCCAGCTAAGACTCGAAGAGCCGGTAGTTGCAGCACGCGGCGACAGGTTTGTGCTTCGGTTCTACTCGCCGACTAAGGTTCTTGGCGGAGGAATAGTCCTGGATCCGACTGCAAGCCGACACAAGAGAAACGACACGTCCGTTATTGAGCGTCTTCAGCGAGCATTGCAAGGTAACCCTGATGACGTCGTCCTCGATGTGCTCGCTGCCTCCGAGACCGGTTTGATCAAACCTGAAATAGTTCGCAAGTCAGGGCTTAGCGAACAAGAGATTGCGACAGCGCTAAAACGGCTTGCCGACGAATCACGAGTTGTAGAGCATGGAGGACGCTGGCTAGCTCGAACTGCGTATGAAGGAATTGCAGCCAGGATTAGAACGACTCTCAACGCCTACCACAGCTCCAATCCGATACGTTCGGGAATGCCGAAAGAGGAACTTCGAGCACAGTTTGGTTCAAGAATGGACCCCAAAGGCTTCCAAGCAGTGATAGCATTGATGGCAGCTTCAGGCGAGATAGTAGCCTCCGAAAATACAGTAAGACTCTCAAGTCACACTCCAACACTCGACGAACGACAGCAAAAGATTTTATCTTCCATATCGACCGATATATTGAACGCCGGAGTCAACCCGCCACTGGTTGGCGAACTTGTGCAGAAGTATGGTCCTGAAACGCGAGAAATGCTGTCATTTCTCATTGAGCGCGGCGAGCTCGTAAAGGTAACACCTGATCTTCTATTCCACAGCCGTATGATACGTCAAACCGAAGAAGCGCTCAGACACTATCTGCAAACGAACGGACGGATGACCGTTGCTCAGTTTCGTGATTTGGTGGGTTCCAGCCGAAAGTACGTAGTGCCTCTGTTGGAATACTTCGACGCTAAGCGCGTTACTCGCCGCGTAGGCGATTTTCGTATGCTGGCTGAGCGATAAGAACAGAAGAATAGAATGTTGCGCCCAGGCAGTTCGGTTGCATCATTAATGCTCGAGTTTGTTGACTTATGAATTGCCGCTGCATAGAATTTCGTTTGAAACAAGAACTTAATAGCCATCGGAGTACTAGCGAAATGCTTAGATACAACAAGCTTATATGGGCCGGTTTGGCAGTGATAATCATATTTATTGCTTGCTCTATCGGTTACGCAGCAAAGACTGCCGCACCCAAAGCCCCACCCAAGATATCGCCGGAAATCGTAGCTGCCCAGAAACGGTTTGAAAAGGCTGTTCAGCTTCAGAAAGCCGGCAAACTGGATGCTGCAGCGAATGAATATCGTGCTGTGCTCAAAGTTGCACCAACATTCGTGCCGGCATTAAACAACCTGGGATTGATTTATCTTCAGAAGAATCAACTTAGCAACGCAGAAGCAGCATTTACCCGCGCATTGAATACTGAGCCTACTAACGAGTTCGCGCTCGAACAGTTGACTAGGGTTTTGATTTCGAGAAACAAACTGAGCGATGCACGAAGGTATGCGCAGAAGTTGATGAATCTCAGACCTAAGGATTTCGATGCGCGATTCCTATTTGGGGTCGTCAACTTGCTGGCAAAAGACTACGATGCTGCGGCAAATGCATTCAGAGATGCACTACATGTGAATCCCAACGATATTGCGGCGCGCTACAACCTCGGTTTCAGCTATATCAACCTGAAGAAATGGAACGAAGCGCTGGACTCAATGGAAATAGTACTGAAGCGAGAGCCGGATCATTTTCAAGCGTTAATGATGGCTGCTCACGCCGCAGAACAGCTAGACAAAAAGGCAAAAGCTCTCGAGTATCTGGAGTCCGCCGCCAAAATTTCCAAGAACCCTGTCCCAGTACTGGAAAACATTGCTAGAATCCACTACTCAATGAAAAACGAGGCTAAAGCCGTAGAGACTTACGAGCGCATACTTAAGCTCGACAAGAACAACTTCGCGGCAAACTTTGACCTTGCCAGAATATATTACGGAAAGAACAAGCTCAAAGAGGCCGAGACAAGGTTTCTTGCGGCTGTAAAGGCCAAGCCGAATGACCTTAACACTCGCCTTTTCCTCGCTCTCACTCAAGCACGACTTGGGAAGCAAAAGGAAGCTCTTGAGAGTGCTAACGCAGCTCTGAAACTTGATCCGAATAGCAAAATGGCATTGGAAGTATGCGGTTACGTCCAGGAAATGCAGTCCAAATTCGATGACGCAATCGCTACCTACCGAAAGTGGGAGAAACTCTATCCCAAGGATGCTGCTCCAAACACGAAGATGGCCAACGTGTATACCTGGCAGGGGAAGAAAGACAAAGCCTTCGCAGAATATGAACTCGCGATCAAGAAGAGTCCTAAAGATGTTGAGCTGATAACGAACTACGCCCATGCTCTATCCAGAGATAACCAGTACGCTAAGGCTTATACGCTTTATCAAAAAGCGCTGCAACTCAAACCGAAAGACGGAAACCTGATGTCGTATGCGGCATCTTGTCTGCACAGGCAATCAAAGACGGATGATGCGATTGCTCTGCTAAAGAAAGCAATCGAGGCCGATCCGAAGAATGTTATGCCCTATAATACGCTGGCAGGTATCTATAGAGAGCAAAACAAAGACGATCTGGCAATCGAGCAGTATAAAAAGATACTTGAGTTCGCGCCCAAGGACATCGGAACACTGCTGAGTCTGGTAAGCATCTACGAATCGAAGCAGAACTACGAAGCTGAAATAGAAGTTTACCGCAAGCTCAAAGAGATCGAGCCAGACAACACAGACTATGCTACATCTATACCTAGGCTTTATGACCGCTGGGGCAAGCTCGACGAAGCGGTTGCAGAGGCTCGGAAACTTGTCGAGGCAAGTCCGAAGGAGATTATCTACCGGCAGACGCTCGCCGATCTGCTCGTGAAAAAGCAAGATTGGGACGGTGCTCTTAAGGAATACGAAGTCATTGCAAACGACCAGAATACCGGATCGAAAGCTTACGCCTTGGACCAGATGGGCGATATCTATGAGAAACAGGGCAAGCCAGACAAAGCTATTGAATCGTACAAGAAGGCCCTCGAAATTCGCCCTGATTATACCAAAGCGCTGGACGGACTAAGCAAGATTTACGAGTCCCAAAAGAAGACTGGTGAGTTTCATGCTTACGTAAAGACGCTTATCCAGCCGGCAACTGATGATCTGCCGTACAGGTACTTCTACGATACCTTCAAGAAGGCAGGTAAGGTCGAAGAGGCAACCAAGACACTGGAAGAACTGGCCGCGAAAAGTCCGGACAACGTGCAGTTGTTGATGACTCTCGCCTCAGCCTATACGGATTCGAATCAGAAGGATAAGGCCGTCGAACAATATAAAAGGATTTTGTCCAAGAAGCCCAACGATCCGTGGGTGAACCGATCGCTGGGTGATATTTACAAATCACAAGGCAAAGATAAGGAAGCGGCCGAAGCCTATGAGATAGCACGCAAGACGTTTGGTTTTGATGTCAAGTTGGCTCTCGACCTGGGAAGCCTCTACGAAAAGCTCGGTCAGAACGCTGATGCGCTCAGGGTCTACAAAGAATGCCTGAATTATAATCCGGCTAACGACGAACTCAAGAAGAAAATCGCAGCCCTAGAAATTGTAGATCCTACTAAGGTGCCGCCTGCAGACTCAGGCAATGCCGAAAAGTCGGAATCCAAAGAAGAAAAGGCTCCTGCGCCAACGGAAGCTTTGCCTGCGAAGCCTGTAACTCAATAGCGGCTTTGGTATGCATCAAATCGCGCCGCCAAGAGGAATGCCGATGAAAATTGCGAAACGTGTTATTCTTGTGCCGGCCGTAGCCATATTGGCTGCGGCATTAACAATGTCCTGTTCCTCTAAGAATACAAAACAAGGCGTCGGCGAGGGTGGAAAGTCCTACATCGTCGGCATCACTCTCCTTACCGAGGAACACCCATTCTATAGAGAGTTAAAAGCTGCGTTCATCGAACAATGTAAGGTCCGCAACCTGAAACCAATTATCCTTTCCTGCGGCATGGACCTCTCGACCCAAACCGCCCAAATTGAGAACTTCATTACCCGTGGCGTGGACGCGATGGTGGTATGTCCTGCTGAATCTGCCGGTATTGCGGGAGCCATCCGCAAGGCGAATGCGGCAAACATACCGGTGTTCACGGCAGATATCGCAGCACAGGGCGGGGAAGTTATATCACATATTGCATCGGACAACATCCAAGGCGGAAAGCTCGCTGGCGAGTATATGGCCAAGCTGCTTAACGGCAAGGGTAACATTGCGATTTTAAACCATCCTGTGGTTCGTAGCGTCCAGGATCGGGTCAAAGGTTTTAAACAAGCTATAGCCCAATATCCCGGTATCAAGATTGTTGATGATCAGGCCGCTGAAGGTCAACGCGATAAGGCGGTCACTGTCACCGAGAATTTGCTCCAGAAACATAAGAAGCTCGACGGAATATTTGCGATCAACGACAGCACTGCATTGGGAGCACTCGCGGCTGTTGAGCACGCCGGTCGCAAAGACGTGGTTATTGTAGGTTACGACGGCGACCCCGAAGCGCGCCGGAAGATCCTGGCCGGTACCGCTCTCAAAGCCGATGCAGTCCAGTATCCGCGCGAAATTGGAAAGATGACGGCGAACACTGTGGCAGACTATCTGGAGGGCAAAAAGGTACCGCGAAAGGTATCGGTTCGTGTAGGGCTTATCGATCAGCAGTCACTAAAAAGGGAGGGCAAACTCGACTAGATGGCGGTTGCCGGTTCCTTATCCTTACAAAGTCCCGTCTTGGAGATGCGGGGCATAAAGAAAACCTATCCGGGCGTGACAGCGCTTGACGGAGTCGATTTCAGTGTGTTGCCCGGCGAGGTCCACGCTCTGGTAGGCGAAAACGGCGCGGGCAAATCAACGTTGATGAAGATTCTCGCGGGAGCTGACACGCGTGATTCCGGGACCGTTCGCATAAACGGTTCCGAAGTGCAAATAACAAGCCCTCAGGAAGCAATGCGCCTGGGAATCTCGATTATCTACCAGGAATTCAACCTGGTTCCCTATATGAACGCGGCGGAGAACATATTCCTTGGCAGAGAACCGGTAGGCGCAATCCCCGGTCTAATAGATTTCCGCAAGATGTATGCTGACGCCGAGAGGATTATCAAGGAATTAGGTGTCAAGCTGGACGTGCGCGTGCCTGTTAGCCAACTCTCAGTAGCACAGCAGCAGATGGTAGAGATCGCCAAGGCTACATCTCGCAACGCACGCATTATTGCAATGGATGAGCCGTCCGCTACGCTCACTGAGCATGAACTGGAAAATCTATTCAATCTCATCAGGCGACTCAAGAGCGAAGGAGTCAGCATTATCTACATATCCCATCGATTGGAAGAAATATTCCAGATCGCGGACAGGGTCACAGTGCTTCGAGATGGCCGGCTTGTGGCTACCAAGAACGTCGCTGAAACGGACCGCGGCGATATCATACGTATGATGGTTGGTCGTGAGCTCAAAGACAAGATTCCCAAGGTCGCAATGGATCGTGGCGACGTTGTCCTGGCAGTGAAGAACCTTAACCGCGCAGGCGTCCTCAAAAACATCAACTTAGAAGTCAGACGCGGAGAGATTCTGGGTCTCGCCGGATTGGTGGGCGCAGGACGAACGGAGGTTGCCCGCGCTATCTTTGGGGCAGACCCAATCGATTCAGGCACGATCATTCTAGAGGGTAAACCCGTAACCATTCGCTCGCCGCGCGATGCGATTAGACTCGGTATTGGCTTAGTCACAGAGGACAGGAAGGCGCTTGGCCTTGTTTTAGGAATGGCGGTTCGCGAGAATATCTCGCTCGCAAACCTTGGCATACTGGCCAGGCTTGGTTTCATAAGCCGGAAGAAGGAACGCGAAGTCGCCAACCGTTACGTCGAGGACTTGATGATTAGGACGCCCTCCATCGAGCAAGCTGTTCGAAATCTGTCAGGTGGAAACCAGCAAAAGGTCGTCCTGGCGAAGTGGCTCTTCACTCAGTCGAAGGTACTGATATTCGACGAACCGACCCGTGGCATCGACGTCGGCGCCAAGACTGAGATATACCAGCTCATGAACAAGCTCGCTGAGAACGGCGCAGCTATCATAATGATTTCTTCCGAACTTCCGGAGATTTTGGGCATGAGCGATCGCATATTGGTTATGCACGAGGGCGAAATTGTCGGCGAGCTTAATCGCGAGGAGGCCACGCAAGAAAAGATTATGCACCTTGCCACCGGAGGCGAGTAGTGAGGAAGAAGCTCCCGCTCCAGACGCGGGTAGATCGGACAGAATTCGGAGACGCTGTCCGACCAGAAGAAAACAGCGCCCGAACGAAGCGTCTTCGTGCTCGTCTTTACGGTCCGCAGATACTCTACTCATACGGCATACTGCTTTTCCTTTTCATCCTGTGCGTCTTCTTTCAGATTGAGACCGATGGAACGTTTCTGACCCTGCGTAATCTCTCCAACGTTCTGCGCCAAAGCTCAGTGAATACGATCCTCGGTGTCGGAATGACTATGGTAATCATCACTGGCGGGATCGATCTATCGGTCGGGGCAGTCTTGGCGCTGGCAGGAGTACTATCTACGGCAATCATTATGCGCGGCTTTCCGCCACCATTTCCGTTTCCATCAGACGTAGCAATGACCCCTGCGTGGCCACTTGCCGCAAGCGCACCTGTAGCAATTGCGGTTGCTGCTCTTGTCGGAGCGCTGTGCGGAGTACATAATACCATCCCAATCATCAAGCTCCGCGTGCCTCCATTCATCGCGACGCTAGCCATGTTTTCCATTGCTCGCGGCTTTGCATATATCTACGTCGGTGGTGGACAGGTGGGCAACCTGCCACCAGAATTTACACGCGTGGTCGGTGAAGGACCACTAATGCCGGTAGTAGCTATATCGACAGTTGTCGTCGGCCATATTATGCTCACCAAGACCAGGTTCGGAAGGTCGATCTACGCCGTCGGAGGCAATGAGCAAGCTGCACACCTATCGGGCATCAACGTGAGCAAGGTAAAGTTCTGGGTCTACGTAATTTGCGGCTTTCTGGCGGGTATTGCGGGGCTGCTACTGGCGGGACGCCTTGGCGCTGGAGACCCGAAGTCAGGTCTGTCTTATGAACTCAACGCTATTGCAGCAGTGGTGCTCGGCGGAACGAGCCTGATGGGCGGAGTTGGAACGGTCACAGGAACGCTTCTGGGCGCAGTGGTGATTGGTAGTCTTGAAGCAGGCTTGGGTCTTATGGGCGTACCGTGGTTCGTACAAATGGTGGTTAAAGGATACGTGATTCTAATGGCAGTAGTAGTGGACCAAACGAAGAAGCGAAGTTGCTGACAGGCCGAACCGTCAAACTCTCGCATGATTAAGGGCTCGGACTTGTAAGCCCGAGCCCCCCTCAGCTCTTAACTCTCAACTACTCCAGGTATTCTCTCAACCTCTTGCTCCTGGAGGGATGCCTCAGCTTCTTCAACGCCTTGGCCTCGATTTGACGGATTCGCTCACGCGTCACTTTAAAGTGTCGTCCGACCTCTTCTAGTGTTCGCGAATACCCATCATCGAGACCAAACCGCATTTTAAGCACCTCCCGCTCGCGCGGGGTGAGCTTGTTTAACGTTTCCTCGATTTTTTCCCGCAGGATCATGTTCGACGCCGCCTCCGAGGGCGAAATCGCCTCTTGATCCTCAATGAAGTCCGCCAAATGGCTGTCCTCTTCTTCCCCAATCGGGGTTTCCAAAGACAGCGGTTCCGGAGCGATGCGATAGATCTCGCTTACTCTGTCCGGACTCATTCCCATTTCCTTAGAGACTTCATCAAGGGTCGGCTCCCGTCCAAGATCCTGCAGAAGCTGGCTCTGAGTCTTGATGAGCTTGTTGATTGTTTCAACCATGTGCACAGGTATCCTGATGGTCCGCCCCTGGTCCGCAATTGCGCGGGTTATAGCTTGACGAATCCACCAGGTTGCATAAGTGCTGAATTTGTAGCCCTTCCGATAATCGAACTTCTCAACAGCTCGGATCAGACCGATATTTCCCTCCTGGATCAGATCAGGAAAACTCATCCCTCGGCCCGAGTAGCGCTTTGCAATACTCACGACCAGCCTCAAGTTAGCCTCGGTCAGAATCGCTTTGGCTTCCTCATCACCAGCTTCTATCCTCTTTGCAAGTGAGACCTCCTCTTCCATAGTAAGAAGCGGAGTCTTGCCGATCTCACGAAGCCACATTCGAACCGAGTCATCCAGAGGCAGGCCTTCCA
>Ga0123519_10003419_pt1 | contig 26272 bp, 28 predicted proteins | sample YelNatPaOPRAMG02_FD_87396 | JGI IMG/M metagenome (GOLD analysis project Ga0123519, IMG submission 87396) | Hot spring microbial communities from Yellowstone National Park - Yellowstone National Park OP-RAMG-02 (version 2) | ecosystem: Environmental > Aquatic > Thermal springs > Hot (42-90C) ...
AACCGCTGCTGGCTCGCCGCAGCGTCATGGGCGATTCTTTTTCAGAGCACGAGACGTGTAGATAGACCATAGATCCTAGCATTCGGAATGGATGCGTCATGGGCGATGCGCTCCAGTACCTGCATGCGACTAGTCGGGGAGACGGATGCGTACTGCCGCGACGCTCCAGCCTCTGCACCTGAGGCACCCTGTTCCGTTTGTGGCGGTTTGTTGACGGGAATGCAGGTACGCAGACTGCACTGACGAGGAACAAGTCATCGTGATCGTCTTTTTGCGTGCACGCTTGTTCAGCGTTCTGCCCAGTGCAGCGCACCGTGCAGCGTTTATGGGAATGCCACGCTTCCGAAACGGAGCACATGGGCCGGATTCGGGTACGCTGACTGGAAACCGACTGATGTAGACGCAGTGACTGCGTGCGACGTTCTCGACCTGTGGATGCAAGTATAGATGGTGTCAAGTAGCACGCCCCGTGCTGAGCACAGGGTCGTCCACGGGCGCGTTATCTCGAAACGCGTGGAGATAACAAACGTGACTGCTCCCAACCTGCGTGACATCTGCCAACATGTTCACAAGATGTTACGTTATCTTGTTTACTGCTACGAGTCTAGCGCTCGAGTCGGCACGAGAGGCGTGTACGAAACGCCACGAGCGTTCCGGGGCTTTGCACAACCCGTTCCCTGTACCGCCGTGCATTCCTGTTCCCCGACAACGTTAAGAAAAGCAGCAGGCAGCAGCGACAGGACGCACGCGATGGAGCAGCAGCGTTACCACAGCGCTCATCATACCTTGCCAGAGACCGAGGTTCTGTGCGCTTTCAGGGGCTCGTTCATCACTGCGTGGAACAAGAAATGGCAACGGGTTAGCTGGCGCACTGGCTATGGTGCCTGAAGGTCATTTCCGCTAATAACATCGTTGGCGACGCAACTAAGTATCATCCGCATCTTGTCTCGCTCGTGCATTCCGGTCTGAAACCTGGGACAAATCGACCCTGGTTCCGAACGGATGCTAACAAGCCTGCACGGACGCACAAGCGCATAAAGGATTCTCTGGATCCAGCTCCGCATCACCATCTATTCCGCTTGCGTGATCAGACCTGGGCAGGGAGTTTGGAGATAGGCCTGCATGGGTGTGATTGGTGGAGCCTTCACCAAGGCGCGGCTGCAAATCAGCCGCAGCTGCGAAGACCGGCCCTTGACCGTTCAGCCACGCACGATCGAACGCAATCATCGCTTCCGCAACCTGTTCAGAACCGAGTAAATGAAATTGCCAGAGAGCGCGTAAATGCATGAGAAACGCGGTGCGAAGCGCCTCGTACGGATGACAAGCCGAGCTGGAGGCGTTCACCCGCAGCCGCGCTACAAACCACGGTGCGAAACGCCTGACAGCGTCCCGCACGGAACGGTCACCTAAGATTGGGTATACCTCTTTCAAAAATGCATTCCAGGCTTTCATCAACACCTTTTCGACGGGTAGCACATCAAGAAACTGGTCAATGCGGTGATCCGAGAGCTGAACAAGCCACGCGTCGTCGACTTCTTCGAGCTCAGAGTCGTAGGCGGCGAGCACCTCATCCGGACTCATTGGCGCAAACGTGAACGAATGGTAGTACGTACGATCAAACAGACGCGAATCGCTACTTGCTGCACCTTTTCCGGGCCGCTCTCTTGGCGTTTCTCTGGAAGCAGGCGCTGTGGCACCGTTCGCAGCGGCGGTCATCGGTACTGTCTCGCTTGTCGACGTTCTCCAGGCGCATCGTTGTCGCAGGCGTCCGGAGTGGAGCGTTCGCGCTTGGCGCAGAGCTGGCGCCGACCGCGTTCTCTTCTGGCGCCTGTCTGTCGCGTTGCCTTGACGCCGGCCTCGCGTCGATCGATCACATGGCTGCACGTCCGGCACGTTCGCATATACGGCGCCTTGGCCAGGCGAAGCAGCCACAACGGATATTCTCGACCTGGAAATAAGCTTTGCGCCGGTGCCAGCGGCGGTGGTTGTCGCCCCAGCGAAATCATGCGCAGAACGTCCGCTAGCTCTGGATGCTCGTGAAGAGCCCCTCATCGGTCGTTCGCGCTTCGTTCCATACGTGTCCAGGAGCGGGCGTTGCTGACGTTGAACGCTTACACTGCCAGCATAGCGATCCGTGGAGGCCAGGATGCGCGTCGTCCGAAGCGTCTCTGGATTCGCTTTCGTTTCAGGTGCTGCTCTTGCCGCACGCCGTTTCCTCGTTGCAGGGCCTGCAGGAACGTCCGTTTGATGCTTGTCCAAGTTTGTCCCGCCTGCATCGAATCCCCCCGAGCTCGCCACGTGCTCCTCCGACGCCGTCAAGCGACCACTCGTGCTGCGCTGTCCGCGAGCCGCCCGCACCGGCTGGTCTCTACGCAGCAGGTTTCCGCTCGCGCGAGTGAGTTGTTCGCTGAGAAACAGCCAGCACTGGCGACGCACATCCGATGAATCATCCCGATCCCATAACGTAGAGAGTGCGCGCAGGTAGCATCGCCGTCCACCGTCGCCGGGCAACTGCTGCGCACCTTCGCGCAGATCGCTCTGCAGCGCTGGCCGGGCGGAGGCATGGGCATCATCGCTGGTCCGTGCAGCGGCGTGCCGGTGCGGATCGCGATGCGTGCACGCGCCGCTTTCCCGCGCACGCAAACCTACGGCGGGTGCTCGCTCCGGCGGCGTCCAAGCGAGTGCATCCGCGGCATCCGTGCGCTTGCAGACGCGACCACCGCGCACCTTGCGGTGTGCGCGATCTACCCCTGGATGCCGTACGGCGACGGCAGCGCTGCTGTCCTCGACTCGCAGCGCGTCTGATGCGCAGTGCACGCGCATCGCACGCATCCATACGTGCGTGGGCGCGCGTCGCGGGCACCTGCGCGCCATTGTTTGCACGGCGTCTGCAAGGCAGCGCATTGCGTGCTGCGTTTGGCGATCTGGAGCAGGCGCTGGAGCCACATGGATGATGGATGCGGGATACTGGGTATCGCTCGATTCTGAGCCACCCGTGAATAGCGTTAGATTGATCCCTGGGTGACGGGATTCTGATGCCTCGTCATTCTCTGCTGAGAGCGGAGGTACCAGATCTTCGAACGATGGCCAGTATATCGCCAAGTCATGTGACGCTTCCAGGTGTAGCATAAGTGCCAGCAGGTGCCGGACTCGAATCCCGCACCAAATGCACGTCAGGGTGGAGCGGTCAACTGTGATCAATGCCTGATGGGATCGTGCGCCTTTGTAGCCGTTCCGCATCGAGACTCCTGTACAGTGCGCGGGTGGCGAGCGCCAAATACGGTAGCGCAGCAGAGGAGCCGCCTTTGCTGGCTCCACGAGCACGTTCGTGTCAGCGGAGTTCGACTGCCATCCATTGTACTTCGCCTGGACCTTGTCGGATTCCCAGGGACGCATGGGGAGCTCGCGAAAGGCGGGTGCTTGCAGCATCTCGGCGCGTTTTGGTATCTTAAGGCGCTGGTTCGTGCCCGTGCTCCACGCCGCTGCATGCCCGGGATGCTGTTCTCGATGGGGCCGCCACTCGATTCCCAATGCGAGTTGAGGCGCGTGCCCTGGAACCCATACTGCACCAGAGGCATCGGCCTGGAGCTCCAGCAAGTATATTTGGTTCGGCATCCAATGCCCTGTTGCAGGATCGCACAGTTTTAGTGCTTTTCGCCACACCTGCCCACAGGGCACATCCGACGACGTAGCTGCCAACCCGTCGGGTAACCCATTCGTTGAATAAGCATCTCGCTCCGGAATTAGAAGCGGCAATTCCGCCCGTATTTCTAAAATCGGATATTCCGTGGGAGTTATCGCTCCCAAAAGGCCTAGAAGCTCGCTCCGTAAGTCGAAACAGAGTGTTACAAACGAGCACTCCGGTATGCTAATTGCAGCGGGCCAGTGTTCCGGATGTAGCGGAGCTCTGGGCTCCACGGGCACACGAAACGATCGCTGCACGATCGTTCGCATCCGAGCCATCTCGGTTGTGATACCCTTGTGTGATTTCAAGTCCGCTGGAGGAACCGAAGTTTCAAAATCGAGCATAGTTTCCTGATTGAGTGCGATCATGCCCATACCCACGGTAACTCGCATCAGGGCGCTTCTGGGCATACGCGCTGCGATGCCGTTCGTTGTCAGCGCTGAGAACTTGTTCGCACTGGGATCAACGAATACTTGCCCTATGTGGAGTACGAGCTCCTCAGACTCACTTCGAAAAGCCAGTTTCAGACTCTCAATGAATGCATCCTCGGTGAGGTTCGGCCAACAGGTACGATCTGCTCCGGTGAGTTGTCGGTCTCGAGTAGAATCCGGTCTCCACAATCCCAAGGAGCATAGTAATTTTCCGCGCAGAATCCGCTCTAGCAGGCGACCTGGATGACCAGGTCCATCCCGTCGTTTTTGCGTCCGTTTTTGGGACCGCTCTTGAGGAGCCACCAGGTGTCGTGCCCAGCGGTGCAGACCCGCGAGTACAGAGCGCTGCAAAAGGTACTTGTTGCGACGTCGTCTCTCTTCTAAAAGCCTATAAAAAGCAGCAATATGCGCCCAGTCTTCTGCTCCGTGGACGAGTTCCTGTTCCGAGAGCGGAGCTGAGCCTTGCCCATCAGCGTAGAGCGCAACTTCTGGAAGTGTCTGCGACGGTGACGTGCACCTGGGCTCACTCGCGAACGCGCTCATTCAAGATGGCCAGCTCGGAAGAGTCTCCTGGTGCATCCACCGCTCGGACTCGAGTCAGGCGCACAAGCAACACTAGCGGTGTGCCTGTGTCGCGCTCGAAGCCGCCAGACCCTGAAGGTTCCGTTTCCGCGCTGCACGTCCAACGGCAGGGTGCTCGTGACGCGAAACGACACCTTGCCTGCCCAGGAGCGTCTGCGACTTTGCACTACCCCGTGAGTGACCACTGCTGGTCGTGGATGCGCGCACTTGCAAGTGACGTCACCAGCGGAGCGGAAAACGCAACGTAAAATACCACCCTAGCGAAAACGTTGGAGAAACGCTTGACTGGAAACCGTGGCTACAGAAGCGCGCGTTCGAAAGAGCGCGCGTTGCACGAAGGCGTTGCAGTGCCGGTTGCCTCAACGGAAGCGGATATCGCTCCCAGTGGCGAGGTTCCCGTTGTTCATAGTCCAGTCGTTTTGATTTGAAGTATGTGGAATCCGAGCCACGAGACGGCGAGTGAGCGCTTAGGTGCTCGTCGAGGTACCCACGCAGACGCTGTTGGCGGCTCTCGCTGAAAAGGCACACCGGGCTGGCGACTCGCTGCGCGACTCTGGCGAAGCATCGAAAGAAGTCGACTTTGGTTATTTTGCAGAGAAAAGCTATAAACAGGTTTACTCACGGTTGCTGTGCGACTGCCGGACGAGGACGTTGTGTTTGCGTTAGCATTGACCAGAGGAACTGGTCAACATCGGACGCTTTGACCAGCGCACAACCGATGTTTCGATTGGCCCAAGCGGCATAACTAGACCGTCGTGCGCGTAGTTCTTGATGAAATGGTTCCCTCGTATGCGTATTTTCTCGATGCAAACCTCGTGTGCCTCCGGCATGATCTGCAGAAGTTCGTTCATCGTAGAAGAACTGCGGCCATGCAACTTTGGTCGCAGACGCTCGAGGTCTCTTGCATCGTCGATTGCTATGAATCATGACGGGTGTGGTGCGTTGCGGAAAGGAATCGGAAAATCGTTGCTAATTGCATGTTTTCCGTTCCTTCGTAAATTTTGCCGATGACTGCATCCCGATAGAACTTTTCAGGAAGCGTTTGCCGAATAAAACCCATGCCGCCCATCCACTCGATACAACGCCGCGTCAACCGGCAGGCAGTCTGCGCAGCCAGGAGTTTTGCCGATGCCGCCTGACGAGCTATCTCAGCGAGATGTGCAGCTGCCGATGTACCCTGGTGCTCATCAACGAGTCGAGCAGCCTGAAATGTTAGGGCGCGAACGGCTTCAAGCTCTGCTGCCGCCTGTGCGATCTGGAACTGCAGGCCCTGATTATCGATCAGCGGACGGCCAAACTGGCGACGTGTCTCCAGATACGGAAGCGTAGCGTCCAGAGCACCTTGGGCGAGGCCGATCATCTGGGCCGCGATGCCGATGCGTCCTTCGTTGAGCGCTCGCATTGCGACCCGATAGCCTTGGCCTAGTCCACCGAGGACTTGGCGATCGGCATCGATGACGCACTGGTGAAAGTGCACCGGACAACAGGAGGTCGCGCGGATACCGAGTTTGTCTTCTTTGGGGCCGATCTCGAGCTGGCCCAGTGCCTTGGCTTCGTCTACGTTGTCGATCACAAACGCAGTGATGCCTCGGTGCTTCTGAGCTGGATCTACTGTGGCGAAAACCAGCATCCATTGTGCTTCTGCTGCGCTGCTGATCCACAATTTTGAGCCGCTGATAACGTACCGTCTGGATGTTGTTGATGTAGCTTGCTCTAGGTCGGCATGTGTGCGCAAAGAAAACGCGTCGGAGCCTGCTTCTGGTTCACTCAGTGCGAACGAACCCACTGTATCTCGTGCGAGACGCGGCAACCACAGTGCCTGCTGTTCGCGGGTGCCAAAGTGCAGCACGGCACGATTCAGCAACGTGTTCTGGATATCGACAACGAGCGCAACAGCGGGATCGACCTTCGATAGCTGCTCGATGGAGGCGCAGGTTTCGACAAAGCTGAGTCCACTACCGCCAAAGTCGGACGGAATTTCCATGCCCATGAGCCCTTGCTCAAAAAGAGCTCGCCAAAGACTAGGTTCAATGCACCCCTGCTGCTCTCGAGAGAAAATCGCCGGTGCGATTTGCTCTCGGGCAAACCGCGCGACTGTCGCCTGGAGCACAGACAAGTGCGCCGCGGTTTGAGCCCCCGCGACTCCGGCAGGCGTCGCAAGCGAGCGAGTTTGCCCGTAGACTTCCACAGAGTAACGCGGCACGCTTCGGTCCAGTCTCCGCTGAAAATGCCCCCACCCGAAAAGTCTCAGTCTAAATACCCGAAGCATAGCTGGCAACGGCCGTGTCTAGTGCCGGACTGGTGCTGGATACGCTCAAGGTTCAAGTCTATTGTGCTAGAGGAGGATGCAGGCGTGCAAAACTCCAAGCACCGCTCTCAGGCAGCCGTATACGTCGCTTGACCAGCACGCGCTGCTGTATCGACGGTGTGCTATTCCGTTCAGCTTGAGAGCTGCCGATTCGTAGTGAAGCAGCTCATCCAGTGCGTCGCCCGGAAACGTTGACCACAGGCGGGTGCGCTGAAGCATACACCGCACCCTCCCGTGCACATCTCGGAGTCGCGCACGCGCACGCAGGTCGCGAGATTGCGCGCCACAGCTGGCTGTTTCTTTTTTCGCTTGACAGAACGTTTCGCCTGATAGGCATACTCTTGTTTTTTGTGCGATGGATATCGGCATTCGGGAAAGCGTCCATCGTTGCAGGCGTTACGTCCAAGTTCCACTATCCATATTTTCCATCGGAGATACTGGCCATTGCCCGTGCTCTGTCGTGCACTGTACCTGCTGTGAGCGTCTGCGATAGCACCTGTTGCGTTGGTGCTGACGCAGTTCCGAGACGCATGAGCTTTGCGATACAGCGGAGGGCGTCGGCTCGAGCAATAGCTGACTGCTGGATATATGCTTCGCTTCATCGTTCGCATCACGTCTGTGGTACGGCGGACGATGTCGCAGGGAGTCGGTGCTCGTGCGCCTTCGCTAGTCAGGGAGGCGGTGCGAGCATCGCGCTTTCCCGATGATACGAATGCGCATGTGAGGTATCTACTCGAGCTTGACTTGCTCCAGAAGATGCAGTTCTGCGCGGCATGTCGAAGTGAGTGTGAAACCGTAAGGGCGCATGCGATGCGTCCTCGAGAGCAGTTGAGGATTTTCCCGGCAAGTCATGGTGCCGGGCAAACGCGCTGAAACGTACACTCTGTAGCCAGCGTAGATAACGACCTGGTTCACGTCAGTCGCAGCGCGGTGCTAAAGCGCAGGTGCGTGTGCAAAAAGTTATCCAGCCGTTTTTCCGATCGACGGATCATCAGCACTGACCAGCGATACCCGGTTGCGTGATGCAGATCGGCACTGAAGCGAGCATCCGTCGTATTGCATGATCACGTTCAGTTCCGAGCAAACCAACAACGCCCACCCTTTCCACGGAGTTCATGGTCCATTCGCAGGCCCTATGGCGACATCACGCAACCCCTGGGGTGCGGTGCGTCCAGGGCGACGCTTCAGCAAGGCTCCATTGCGAGATTAGCGTTTGAAAAAAAACGCCCGCCACAGCGTTGACCACGTGCTCTGGAATGCGGGATGGGATGTGTGCCAGCTCGCAGGTACTCGGATATATACCCATAATGGCTGCGTCTGACACGGTAAGTTCGATTGCGGGAAGCTAAGCCTACGCTCTGTCTGCATTCTTCGCAGAAAAACGCAAACTGGAGAAAACGCATGGTCTCTGTGCTGGTCTGAGGATGCAACTCGCGTTACGATTGCGCGTTGTGCATATCAAGTATACCGTAACGTGAACGAGCCCACACACGGGCATAGAAACGAGTATCGTAGAACCATGTCAGGGATGAGGTCTCTTCGATGCACGCGGACGAATGCTCAAGGTGTGCGCTTGGTCAGAGCCGAGCTTCAGTGAGGATACCCATCGGCATTGACGGATACGACGCATGCTTTGCTCTCCGACGCATGGGCAAGAACCGGCAGAGAAAACACCGCATCGCTGGCATTTCCGAAGGATTCTTGCTCAATCCTGAACGCGGATGCAAACAAGCTCATGTGTTTCTTGCATCGGACGCGATTGTCTGACGACTTGGTGTTGCCTCCGAGACTACCCTTGTATGCAATTTGATACTATGGCAAAAAAGCAAATCCGCACATGCACTCAAGTCCCGCTCAACGCGTAGAGTATTAGAACAACGGCATCTTTATTGTTCCCCGCATCCAAGCTAGTACGCGACGGCGCGATATCTATGGCCCAGAACGGATACCCGTTCAGTCCTGCCAGTCCTCCTTGGTCCAGCATTTCTACACTCCGAACAAGATGCGTCGCTTGCGGGACAAGTGCTGTACTTTCATTCGTCTATGGTTCGGCCCTAGTGGCTTGTTCGCGACGCTAGTCGCAAGCACTCGACGCTCGGTTGTCGGTGCAGCGTCCGACCCAGTGTCCATCTCACGACGCTGCCGTCGGCAATGTACCCATGTGCGACTGTGACCGTTCTTTTGCGTACGATGCACCTGGTACAAGCCGCCACTGAGGGCGCTCGGCGTTACCGCGTCCACTGTTCCAAATTTGAGCCGTCCAGCACCCAGTCCGGTGCGACGATCACGCACAGCAACGACTGGATCCATCAAACGCATTCACATATTGGTCATCAGCCGGAACCAAGGCCAGTGTATCCGATACCTCAGCTAGTGTCCTTTTCCGATGCAAGCGTGAAGCTCCGGTCCGTGCGCCAATCCAAGCGGAACCACATGGATTTGGATCGGGGCTTTGCGGGGAACCCCAGCGTCTTTTGCTCAAGGACTCCCCGTCAGAGCAGCGCCTGATCGACGAGATTCGGTGATGGCGTCCGCCAGGCCCCCAAACAAAACGCCTCGATATAGCAGCTCAGGCACGATATCTCTGTGACATACTGGAGCATACATCAACTCCGCAAGTCCCCTACATCCATGCCGATGACCCATGACCAAAGCATCAGACGCCTCGAGCAAACTCCAGTCTTCCTGAAAAGTTGCCCTGGCGCCGCACATGCCAACGACTCTGTTGCTTGACGCATTACTGTTCAGATCGCTGGACCGCGGCGTCTTTGCGAATACGCAGCGAGTGCCTCTACGAGGCGTTTTGCACCCTCGGCCAACTCATGTGGCTCCAGCCAGGAGAAGCTCAGGCGTAAGGCACTGCGATGATGGCTCGTGTCCGTGGTGAAACGTATGCCCTCAAAGAAACTCACGCCGTGCTCATGAACACAATACTCGAGGAACGCAGCTGCGTCAATTTCGGATGGCAGCTCTATCCAGACAAAGAAACCACCCCTGGGTCGCTGGTACTTGATTCTCAACTTCGGATGCTTTGCCAGATGATCATCAAGACTGTCGCAGAGCTGTTTGCACGCTGCAGCATAAGCTGCTCGCAGACGATGGATGTGCTCTCGTTGGAACCCCGATCGTAACAACTCCGTGGCGATCGCAGACATGAAGGGGTTGAGTCCACCACCGCTCAGCAACAGACCGGTTTGCAGAAACCGCTCTATATACCGTGGATGAGCGTCGATCCATCCAAGGCGCACGCCAGGTCCCAGTATTTTGCTGAACGAGTTCATGGCGATCACAGTGGGTTGGTTTGGATCGTCAAAAGCGCGCAGAGATAGCGGCTGTTCGTCGCTATTAAAGCTGAGGAGCAGATACACTTCATCGCTAGCGATCTTGAAGCAATACTGACGCGAGAGCTCCACCAGGCGCCGCATTCGGTCTCTGGACATGGTCATGCCGGTGGGATTCTGACAGATAGGTATCGTGTATACGAGCGCTGGTCGAAACGTGGGATCTTCCGACAGTCGCTGCTCCAGTAAAGCGACTTGCATGCCGAATGCATCCACCGGAATGCCGACAACGTTCAGACGGTAGTCCCGGAACGTATAGAACGCCAAAAAGTAGGACGGGTCTTCGACAACGACCAAATCTCCCGGTGATAAAAGCACGGAGCAGACCATATCGAGAGCCTGTCCGCTGCCGTTGGTGATCATCAGGTTCTCCGGGGTAGCGGTGCTCGAGCCTGTCTCGCTGTGCAGCAGGAGAGCGATCTGCTCACGCAGTGCGAGCGGACCCTGCGGGGCACCGTACTGAAGATGGCTCACTTCAGCGTCTGGCCGTACGCGAGACTGACCAAACGCCTCGTATACAGCGCTCAGTGGCAAAAGGCGCGGGTTCGGGTGACCTTTCGACAGCTGGATCGTCGAGCTGCCGCCCAAGCCGTACAAAGTGGCTGACACTGAATCGGAGCCCGGCATCGTTATGTGCAGGGAAGCCTTCTCTACAAACAAAAAAGACTTTGCTTTCGTTCGTGAATGAATTTAAGCAAGTGATCCCGTCTATGCACCACCGCGTTTCACGGGTGCCGGATACGCTGCGGTGTTGTAGCATCGCATTGCACTGAGCGCCACACATGCAGCGATCTGCTGCGCTGCAGCGCCGCCTCTACTTGTCAGAAACGCTTCCAATGCATACTCGGAATGATGGAATAATCGAACATAGTGATTGTCCACGTATTGCGCAGAAGAAACGTTCCCGGGGGATATTCACGGCAATCCAGCTTTTCATGGTTGCTGCACTGCACCATATGAGTTCCTTGCTCGAGTCGAGAATCCGATCCCACGTCTCCAGGCCACGGCGTTTCTTTCAGCGAAAGTCTTCAGCATTTCACCACAGTGCTCACACTTAGTACAAGACATTCCTTCGAAATTTCGCTCGGTAGAAAACCACTGGATGCTTCTGAAGTACGAGCTACTTCCAAATATTCGTCAAGGTGTTCAGGTCTCTTTTGTAGGAAGTGCTTGCTCGCGGTATTGCAGGTGGCATCGCACCGTGCGGAGAATCCCAGGTTTCATTGCCTCGCGATCGTACGTTCATTCAGCTTCTTGTACACCATCTTGTGCATGCAGGTCGGTTTCACCGGCTTCTCCTCTACCAGTTTCAGTGTGCACCCGTGCTGGTGTTGCGTTCATGTCGTGCTGAACGCATCGATAGGAATCTGGCAGAATCGATTCCCGCAGTCGTTCCACGCTCTCGTCTAGGAAGCAGAAATGCGGCCTCGGCGCCCTAAATATCGGTCAGCACCACGGACCGCCGCCAAATAACGCCGCTTGTCAGTCATTTCTTTCCAAAACGCATTGACGATGGCGAAAGCATGCTTCTTGCTTCGGTACAGTGGAAAGCATCGGCAGCGCCAGCGCTGTCTCATGTACTTGTGCCAAGGATCGTCTGCATGAGCCATTTGGACGCACATGTGCGCTCGGAATGAAGCGTACATTGCATTCCCTCTGGTCGATACGTTTCTCAGAGCGTCGAAATGGGTCATGACACCAGAATTTTCGTTGCTAGCATGCCTCCGGGCGTTTATCACGCTCGTCTATCCATGATACTCGAGCGCTGGGAAAAGCTGAACATCTTCATCCGCGTTCGGTTCAGGCCTTTTGATAGAGTCCACTTGCTCTCTGGGCACGGCGACGGTCGCGATATTCTGCAGCCCAGGATCGACGGACCGCCACGCTGTCCTTTTCGTCATCTACCTTGCACGGTTCACAATGAGTCTCATTGCTCGACTCGGAGCGAGGTTTCACGAGGTGTATGCCGATGGATATAGCGCCCGTCTCCATGACTGCTCTAACCTGCTTTCAATTTTCCTCTGGAAGCGAGAAAGCTTGAAAAAGCGCCGCCAATGCTCTGTGCAGAGTTCTTCGAATGGTCCACAATTGCTCGCAGAGACCAGCCGTGTATCATTTAGGAAGCGGTTCAGTGCAGTACAGACGTGTCTATCGTGATAAACCAGGCCTTGAGGCATGATATGGAGATCACATTGCCTAGGCCGCTGACGAGGCTCGCGGCGCTCAGATTCAACGAGGGTGTCTGCTTCGCCCTGGAAGGCACTGTTCTGGGTAACCGCATGGATACAACATGCAAGCAAGGCAGGCATCAGATTTCCACCATCCTCTGGATGCAGTGCTCAGAGTTCCTCGGTTGCCGGCAACACCCTGTGCTCGGATGATCTGAAGTGCCGTCCTGCTTTCGTGGCGGCTAACGCGCTTCCGAACTCGCTGCCGCCTCGATGTCTTCTGCAGACAGGTCGTCGTCGTTTACCTCCATGGACGCCCCGAGAATCGCCACGAGCGGACCGCACTTTTCTGGGCCAGTGAGATTAGGGCGCAACGCCAACAGCATGCATTCATTGACGTGTTCGACATTGACCTGCACAGGAACTCGGGTTCTGCGGTTCGTTTCATGCGTTCTGGCACCTGTGCTGGATATCATCCGATCGCTGAAGTGGCGAGGCGACGTGTCAAAATACGCTGGGAAGCGTATGTGCAAGTCTCGGATCCAGTAATCCGGCCGTATCGCATCTTCTGTCCCGAGCGTCGGCTGTGTTATCGTATGACCGTTTGCTTGATAAAAATTCACGAAAAATCTTGACAGCTGACAGCGTTCCTATGGACGTCTTACGAACAGTTGCTGGACGAGGTGCGACATCACGGGAGAGGCTGGTCGAGACTTTTGTTTCCAGAGAGAAGCTTCATGATCCCTCATGGTGTTTCGCATGTTTCGGTGGCACGGATGCGAATGACTCGTCTATGGATTTGTGAGCGTAAACATGGTGTTTGACAACAGAGAAGACGCCTGAGACTGGAATGAACATGGCAGAATGGGTTCGTCCGAAGAGCTGCTCAGCTTCAGTCGCAGCTTCGTGCTCCTTGACCTCTGTCGAGCGATGGAAAGTGATGTTATGTAAGAGCAGGAGACAGGAGTAGGAGAAGGAGGTCACTTGAAGTGGTTTGATGAAGCATGGGTTGTTGAAGGATCCCGTACTTTTTTGGCGATGTTTGGGCGACCACGAGATTGCGCCGCCGCCAGCGCTGATGTACTCGTGATTCGGGCATGTTTCTCTTCTTTCTAGACAGAATCTTGCCTACTCTTGATGACCAGTATTCAGGTCGACCATGCCGCCCGAATTCGGTCTCATCGAGTGCGAAGAACACCCGTCGCTTTTGAAGTAGGCATTCGCGTTTCTGTACGAAATCGATTTTAAGGAGTTCAATCCGAGTCGGTTCTCCATACGTGCATACCAGTTTCTTTGTCCGTGCGTCTCGCTTCACTGCCGCTGACATCAACAGTACGAAGACTTTTCATCCTATGCATCCCACGACAGCATTTCTTCGAGATAATATGCAGTGCAATGCATTGACAAGCAGACGGTTGAGCGGATGGCGTTTGATGAAGTTCAGTTCTTAGTGCACGACGGTCGTCAGACGGACTGGGAGAACGCTAGTTCATCCCCGCTCGCTCACTGTCGAATGAGATTGCGCTGTACTTGGAAGATAGTTCATTTTGCCAGATACAGGTGCCGGCACAAAGCCTTTCCCCAAGCTTTCTCCAATCTACAGAAAACATTCCTGTTATCGAGTACTGACGAGAGAAATATACGGAAAGCAAAAAAGGCGTGTTGGTGCACTTGTTCGGGACTCACAGCTCCGGGTATTGCCGGACATGCTAGTGACCAGAAAACGAGCTTCGGGGGTATATCATCCGGGGATACAATCCAAGATCTTTTGCAGACTTCGAGTCGGGGTCGTGTTGCGGTTGCTGGCCTCGTCTGCCTTGACGTCGGGACGCTCATGAGTGTTGACGCCACCTAGGCTGCCCGTCATAGGGGCGAACGCGTCTCTGGGTGTAAACAAGTCAGAGCGACATAGTTGCTCCTGAGCAGCCAAGAACCTCGCTTCCCAGCTTGTTCAAAACTGGACCAGATAACGTACGTGTTCGGACGCTGCGCTCCCCTGACCAAGGTCGGCTCTGTGTGTCGGAACATATGGCTCGCACCAGTACGGAACTCTTGCCCTGCTCTTTGGGGTAGACAGCTTTGTCGGCTGACGTGGCGAAATACGGAGTATAGCGGTCTGCTCTACAGGGGATGGTGCTGTTATATGGCAATTTTGTTTGAAGGAATTGTCACATGCGAAGCGTTGATATCGCCGAGCATTGTGTGTTTGCTCCTCGCTGGAGACGAACTCGTGGCATGCTCGGCCTCCGCGGCGTGACTACAGATCCGTGTTGTTTCTCGGCCATGCTCAGGATGAAAACGGATGCCTGCTTATTCAGCAGTTTGTGTTGGATCGTTTTTATTGCGAGAGTTGGATGCGCACAATAGCATGCTGGAGGACGGGAGCGACTCGCGCGAACGCTCCGGTGAACTTTCCGGACGGAGCAATGTCAGATCGTCTTTCGAGATGCACGCAGCAAAGCTTACCTCGCTTGGCAAGACATCGTTGTGCGCATTCGGTATGCACGTCGTTTAGGACGTATAGTTGCAGAGAACAAAAAATGCTCTCTATATCTGCTGCTTGATGTTCAAAGCAGCTACATTGTTTCGCCCACTCAGGGAAATGATTCCAAAGCAGTAGCTGCTACTGATCATCGCTTCATTATCCACATCCTCCATAGCATCAGGTACTAAGCGGCGTTGCAGACGACCTCAATGCATAGAGATGGAAAACATCGCATGTTTTGGCGGTTGCAAAATCTGAGCTTCATGGTCGTGCCCGAGGCTGCCCTGCATCAATCCCTCCACCACCGCTCTTGTCAATCGAAAACAAACGTTGAAGGGCGCATCAGCAACGCAGAAAAAAGCCCCGCTTGGTCTCAAGCTGTAGTTCTAGTCCCAGGAACATACGCTCTATATGATCGAGGCAGATCTCGATTCAAAACTCGGCTGTGTCATCGCCAGCGCTGGTACCTTGTGCTCGCCGCCGTAGCCGCGCGAGGAAAATCCACGTGAATTTCGAATCAATGTTTCCGTTGTATTCCATACGGATACATGCGGACCAATTGCTTCGTGGTCGGAGCGGTTTGGCTCCAAGTTCCTGTTCCCAAAAGATTCACTGGTCCCAAATAGGTTTGGAAACGGAATCGCGACCTTTTGCAGCTGCATAGGGTTTGTTCCGAGCGTGCGAGGCTGATCCGCCTCGATCACCGGGTCCAAGCAGACAGTCTCCGCATCCGTGGATTCCCTCGAATCACGCAACGCTCTGCACATAAAACCATTCGAGTCAGGCGCGAACAAAGACCAGTTCATAGTGCCATAGACTCGCAGAAAAGCACGCTTCGCGCTGAATCGGGGTTGCATCCAGTACCACGAAGCAACGCAGTCGATCGTGAGATGCTCGACGGACCTCCGATGACCTGGTGCGTTTCCGCACAGAATCAGCGGCTTCCCTGACGTGGACGTTTCGATGACACCGTTGGTGCCGACTGTTCATGAATTAGCTCGTTCCGCGTGGGATCTTGTCGCTCAGACGAAGACGTCGGAAGCTCTGGCTCAAGCCTCGACGGGAAGCGACGGACCCAGTCCGGGGGCAGCAGACCCCGATCCCGGTACTGCCGAATTCGACTCGCAACCGTCTTCACAACACCCTCTGTTATACCTGAAACTTCAGCGATTCGGTTCACGAGCGCTTCATCGCTCACTCGCAACGTTGCTGGAATGCTCTGTGGGCACGTCTCCCGCCATAACAACAGGACGAAATAGATGGCACCAGCCGCAATCGATACCAGTGTTCGACCATGAATGCCATCTTTTTCAGCTGCTGCCCGTGCGACCTGATTCACGAGGGAGCGCACGATGTTCGGGATCTCTAAATAGGAGCAGAAACGGGAGACAAAGTCGTCTGTGGTGCGAATCCGACTGATTTTGGCTGCCTCGCCAATCGACATCTCCATTGCCTTCACGTATGCCGCAACGCGAGACTTGGCGACAGATACGATGACCGAGATTTCATTGAAGGTGCGTGGAAAGCCTTCATTGCGACAGGCGATGAACAGTGCTGCAGAGATAATTGAGGCGGTTTCGTCCTCACGAAAACGAGCACGAGCTCGCACCCCGTCTGCACCTAACGTCAGGTGATCGTAGTAGAGTCTGAGGAGCTCGCAAGCACGATCCTTCACGAGCTGCGGTAGGCCAGAGCGCTCGCACAGGTAAGAGATTCGGTTATAACACTCCGTGACATAGCGATCGTTGGCATCAAGCACGTTTCGTGACTGCGCTCGAGCTAGACGCTCGTTCAGGGCATTGGCACCGGCCGGTCCTTGTGAGATTGAGGTGGCGAGGCCACTGTCTAGCAGGGGATTTATGCTCCCACCGACTCGATTCGGATCGTATGCCGAATCGTCGTTTTCGAAAGTTCGCCACTCGTGGCCCAGGTCGATGAGCAGCTCGGCAGCGACAACACCGCACTGGGCGCAGACGAGGTCCCCGTTCTTGGTGTCCTCGACGAGGTCCGTACTTCCGCACTCTCCGCACACGTCAGGCACATCGCGTTCCATCGTCGGTGCAGACATTCTCTAGACAATAGGGCGACGTGCTGCTTGTGCTTTGGGCAAGAGCCTCGAACTCGCCAACTGACTTGGGGCGAGTCGGCGTCTAGCCGACTTGTGGGCTTCCGACCCTGAACAGTCGTTCTGCTTGGAGTTGCTCTCGCGTCTGTATTTGCTCCAGCTTACCCTCAGATAAAGCACGCAAACGAACAAAAGTCTTTGTTTCGGAACGAGCGGCCGCGTAAACTGCTGCGTCAAAAGTCCATACGCCGTTTTTCAAGTGCACAGCGACGAGGCGAGCTTCGGATATGAGGCAGCGGCCTTCGGCAGGTCGTCGAAGAGCGTTCGCTTCTTCTCGGCGTGCTTCTCGCAACCGAAAGGATGCAATAGGTGCCTCGTGCGTGCCTGAAACCTGGTCATGCAAGCAGTACCTCAGAGTCACAGTTAACAATATCCATAGCGTTTGGTTGTGTCCAGAGGCACGGAACGCTGACTGGCTGGCTGTCAACATCCAACGTATCCCCCAAGCGAGCACTCTTCTCCGTGCATCTGCTGCTGCTGTAGCTGCGAATGGGAGCCAGGAACCATCCATCAGGGAAATATCCATCATAGTGTTTCGTCCAAAAGACTGAAGTGAATCTACGAACTTTACAGCACACAGATTCTGTTCATCTTGACGTTATCGAGGCAGCCCATCCGAAATACCGTATTTCTAGAAGCTGCACACCATGAGCTGTTGTCGGGAAGGAACCAGGTGAACGGTGATGCCTGGTGCGCGACTAGGGTATCGCCCAGGATGAACTGCTGGCTGCAGTTGCTCGGGCGTCGCCGAGATAGCGGTTGGTTTCATTGCTCTCAGTATGCCTTGACCGGAGCCGCAGCAAGCGTCGAACGTCGGCAAATACGAACGATGCAGCGGTCACATGGCCTCTGACGTCACACGATTTCCTTCACTGATATCATTCACGTCAACGTTCGTGTACGATTCCAAGCCGGGACCCGCCATCGCCAGGGATTTCTCTGCTCGTGTGGGAAACACACAGTGCGTGTCTTCGTTTCGGGAAGGACACGGTCCATGGCCGCATACTGCAGCCTCTGGGACGGAATAGCGAGGATCCATGGACATGTCGCTACAGCCCGGTCCAGATGAGGCCTAAACGTGAATTCAATCCATGCGGGAATGGTTTGCGCCAACTGCTCATCGAGATGATCCGTTTGCACTGACGAAAGCGGCGCCTCGAGTGCTTTCAACCATTTTTCAGCTACGATAGAGATATTCTGTTTCGTCTGTGGAGGTATCTTTGCTTAACGGATGCTTCGGGTCAAGCCGCTCCGTCTGTGCATCTTCCGGCGCACTTATCGACTGCAGACCCTGCCCTGTGAGTTGCTCAAATAATCGTCCGAAACGCTCCCATTCTGCATCAGGAAGCTGATAAGGCGCGTACGATGCAGTTGGGAAACGACGCTGCTTCACCGCTGTTCGATAGTCGACTAACCCACGATGAATCTCCGCACCAGCTTCCGCGAAGCGTTTGCAAAACTTGGGCGTTACTTTGACATGATGTGGGTGGGTCATCATCCCACATAAATCATGATACACCAAAACTTGGCCACTGGTACCGGCACCTGCGCCAATGCCAATGGTTGGAATACGCAACGCCGTTGTTACTGCAGTCGCGAGACGCGCAGGCACGCACTCCAGCACCAGGGCAAAAGCGCCTGCTTCCTGCAATGCCAGTGCATCTTCCAGAAGCTCCGCTGCTTCGCTAGCGTTCGTGCCAAAGGCTCGAAATCCACCCCGAGCGCTGTAGCTCTGCGGCCGCAGCCCAACGTGACCCATTACCGCAACACCTAGTGAATGCACACAGGCCTCAATGACGGGTGCCATGCGCTTACCTCCTTCTATTTTTACCCCGTGCGCGTGTCCTTCTTGAATCATTCGGGTAACGTTGCGGAGTGCATCCGCAGTGGACGTCTCACAGGTTCCAAAAGGCATATCCGCGAGGAGAAGCGCCCGTCGGCATCCTCGCGCAACCGCTCGACAGTGGTGCAGCATGTCGTCCAGGGTCACAAACTGAGTCGTATCATGTCCCAGTTCGACCATGGCTAAAGAGTCACCGACCAGAACGATGTCCACCGCCGCGAGATCCGCATGCAGTGCCTGTGGATAGCTGTATGCCGTCACCATGCAGATAGGGACGCGCTCCTCATGCATTCTCTGAATGTCGCGTATGGTTATCCGTCGCAGACGATTCTCCGAGTTTCCCGCTTGTTTTGTGCAGTATCCCCGATTTGGACTAAAATGATTAGGCGACTGTCCCCGAATGAGGTACCTGAACTGGTTTCGGCCCGGTTGCCAGTCACGAGGCGCAGCAGCGCCCTCGCCGAGACCTCGCAGGTACCGCCAGTGCTCCAGCAGCTGCCACCGCGAGCACACCCTGCGCATCGTTGTGTCCATTGAGACTAGACGTGTCAGTATATGGTGGCACCAAAGGCGTCTATGGGTTCAGAAGGTTGCTGCTTTTGTTGGCGGTAGCGCTGCGCCTGGGACGTCAAGGTCGGCAGCGCTGCAGCTTCCCAACGCGGGCAAGTGTTCTTGTGAGTCAGGGTTGAAGCTGGTAGAAAGAAGCCTCCGGCTCTGAACGTGCTACGGGTCCGCAAGTGCAAATACGTAGCTTGCCAAAGAGGCGCACACGTTCCACCTATTCCAAAAAACGTGCAACCTTCGGGTACGGAGCTCCGGTGACCCGCAAGACGCCACCCTCTGCTCCGCATAACACGGCAGCATGCGCTTTGCTGCTCACTGTGCCGGGCAAGCGGTTTCCGGAGACCTAGGTCCGTTCGAGTATGTCGTGCCTGTTGCTGTAATGTAAGAAAGATTTGGTCTATAATAGGGAGAGGGATACTGTTAAGCACGCAGCGTATGGACAAGCTCTTTGTTATTCGTACCCTGCAACAACCGGGTGTTCAAGAGGAGCTCGCAGAGCGCGGAGCCCTCTGTGCGGGTGCGGGTGCCGTCTCTGGACTCGTAACTGCAGCGGTTCGAGGGTACCGTGTATCAACAGCTGCCGTCATCGGCAGTGCTGGATTTGTACTAGCGGGAGTGCCGTTTTTTGCCTTGCAACGCGTGTTCCAGGAACGGCGGCAGGGCGTTCAAGATCCGTGGAACTCGGTGCTCGCTGGAGCTTTTGTTGGGTGGTTCGTTGGCCTCGGTATTAGTGGTCCAGGGCGATGTCCTCAGAGTGCGCTCACTTTGGCTGCACTCTGCGGTGCTGTGCACTGGTCCTTGTCCACGGTGGGGCACTGGCGGCAGCGAACGCCCGCGTCAAGTTCAGCAGCTGTGCGTAACGAGACTGAAAGCTTCCAGTGGCCCGAGTGGCTACCTATTCAACCGGTGAGACCGGGGTATCGGCCACCTCATGTTGAACTCGCGGAGCTTGTAGCGAAGCGGGCGAGCCTAGAGGAGGAACTGCGGCAACGCAGGGCCCGTCTGGAGCACGAACGAGGTGCCGAGCCGGCGAGTCCTTGCGACTGCTCCCCAAAGTGATGCCTGGAGCGCAGTGCACACCGGTATTCGCGGCAGCTGTGGGGACATTCCGGCACGAGCATCCAGGATTGTGAGGATACTCGACGCGTCGCGTAACGATCGCCTGGTGATTGCGCCTGACGCAAACTTGCCTGGTGCGAGGTCGGTGCTGTTCACAGGTCATCCACGTCGCTCGTCGGAATTCGCCAGAGAAACCCATCATACAGTCAAGTTAGTTTAAATGCGGTAAAAAGTTGCAGCGCAAATTGTATCAGATCAACGACGGCGCTGAGAGTCGGCATTTCCGATGGGATTCGAATCCTCGCGCAAAGAGACTGAAGCGGATCTTGTATTTCGCATGCTCGATGGATACTCAAGAGCGCGTTTCGCTGTCGAAATGAAACACGTGCCGTCCGTACGTTGCCCGCAAAGCAGCTACTTTCGTTGAAAAAGAGACTTCTTAGACGACTGGTGTATTGGATATGTTGCTATTCAGAGAGCAACATCATTCAAGCGGAAAGACACCGGATAGACTGCTGTCTGGGATCTGGTGTCGTGCGTCTAGCGCCTCCGGGGCCGCTGCCGAAGCAACCGCTTCCAGAGCACCTACCATGGACCTTTGGATCGGCGCCCTCCAGGAATCAGATGCTCTCGAATGTTGCCGAGCACAAGCCTCGTCCGAGTCTATTTGACGGGTTGGTGCGCCACTTGCAGGCATGGTGCATTGACGCATGCACTTGTTCTGTTCTGGTCTGCTCTGCGAGAAAATCCAACACGCGTGCACTGTATGAGACAGTCCATTTCGTTGTTGCTCAGGGCCTGAAATCAGACCCTGAGCAACAACGACAATCAACAGGGTATCCATTCCCGCTTGACTCGGTTTTCGATTATCAGTATTGTTTCGTTTCTGGCGTCTCAGTGATGAAAGCTCTCCTCTTTCGTTTGACATGCTTTCCGACTGTTAGTATCGTTTCATGTCTGGCGCATTGTTGACAACAGCACTCCATTCCGGTTGATGCGGTTCACAGACGGGGGCATTGTGTTGTGACTGGCGCTTCAGTAACAAGAGCGTTGCTCAATAGAGTTCGCGCAGCGCAGTGCTTCCTCAGACGCTGCTTCATAAAGATCTACCTCAATAAAGCGCGCCAATTGCGCTTTCTTTTGCCGCAGTCCTGAGGACGCTGCATGCCTTCAACGCAGAGCTCGAATCATACTAAACGAACAGAGCTCACCGTTCCAGACAGAATCAAAGCTCGATGTCCTGTTCTCGACATGAATCGTTGCGTTACTTTCACAGAGTAGAGACTAGCTATTCGTACCAGAAGCACATTGCAAGCAAAGCTGCGACCTGTCGTAGGAGGTCACGTTTTCGATGGTTTCCATGGCCATCGTGCGCACAACATCCTGTAGATCGTATCTGGACGAAGAAGCGGGATTGCTCTCGTCTTCTGGTCGTGTATAGTTTGTTCTTTTCTGTTCGCTGCACAGCGCTACAGCCATGTATCCTAGAACGTAAAGTAGGGTACTCGCTGTGAGAGGTCTTGGCCCAGAAAACGTCCAGTCTAAGCTGCCAATGCGCTGTGCCTCCCTGCTACTCTTCTAGTGTCTCTATTGTGCTGATTCCCGGGACATACGGACCAGTGTGACCGTCGTCAGACCTAAATGTCGCAGAGTCCGCGTTTGCTTCCGGGGTCAACGTCCACGGTGGCGGCGTTGACTCGCAAAAACCTCGACAGCCTGGGGGAATGCTCGTGCGGAAAGGTTCCGCTCCAAAGTTGGCTCGACATCTGGCTCCCATGTACAGAGAAATCATCGGATAGTATACAGCAGGTATTAGGTTCCGGAATGCGATACCCTGCGAGACACCGTTCTTGAAAAATTCAATATAGGTACCAGTGGCGACATGGCTTGACTCTCTGTCCGTGGTATAGAAGAGCTCTGTTGGCGGTGGCATTTTCGGTTTGCTCCCGAGACCCATGTTCATGCCTTTGAAATCAAACCAGGCATCATCGAGTCGTCGAATAAGAGCCTCTTCGCGAGCGTCAAGACTCGGTGGCAGGCAGATTCGACAACCGATCACGTCACCGAGCTGGCCCCAACAGGAACCGTATGCCTCCGGGATGCAGTCGTGAACCTTGTCGCCAGTCTTATCCCGATACGCATAGCCGTGAACTTCCCAACCGACCGGGAAGGATACCTCAGCCCGGCAGGAGCCGAACCCGACTCTTATATGAGGCTGGACTCCATCGCGATCGACGACGCTCTCGTGGCAGGGCAGCGGTGGCGGTTCCCCTGCCAGCACCTGGATCTCAAAGAACCAGTCACCAGTCGCAACGCCATGAATACCGCGTATACTGCGGAAGCCGCGCTCTCCAGTCACCGTTAAGAGGTCCGACGATAACTGAAGCTTTGGATCTCGCTGGTGCTCGCTTAGGGTGTAGGGCACCCCACGCGGCGGTTTCCTCCATTCCAGAATTGCGGCATCATCGATGAGCTCTAAGGGATCGATTTCCTCTACGGGCACACCGGCTTTTAAACGAGCCAGCACAGATTCACTGAACTGGGCGACAAGTCCACCTCGTCGAATGGTACGTTGTCCACCATCGGTTGCAGCGGAGCGGGCCGAATGCCCCCCGGGTCGTGTTCTGGTGTTTCCTTCGGTGCGCGGCACGCCCGCCGGACCAGACGCAGACCTCTCTTCTGCTCGATTCGACACAGCAGAAGTGCGACCAGTGGATGATTCGATGTCTGCCAAAGTCGCGACGCGTTGTGGTTCAGTTGGGGTTTCTGGCGACCCCGATGCAGTTGTTCCAGGTGCTGGCGCTAACAGCAGTGAAGCGGTGCTCTTCGTTTCCGCGGACGTAGAGCGAGCCCGCTTGGGCGCAGGCTCTAGGTCCAGATCATCGGCGAGGCGGCTTGCATGTTCCTCGGTTATCAGGCTCCAGTCATAGGAGTCCACACCCAGCCGAAGCTTCCAATATGCCTCGTGCGTCTGCTCAGCGTCAAGCGCACTTGGGTTCCTGTCCAACTCGACGAGAGCACTGTCTGGCTGAAGTCTTCTTGTGAGTTCCACACTGAACTTGCGACGGAACTCTGCACCCTGTGCAACTTGATCCCAGTGTGCGTCGACGTAGTCGATGATTTCCCTCGCAGTAAAAGAACTCCTGTTCGAGTTGGCCTGCTCGAGTGCCTTTAGCGCTCGGAAGAGAATCGCACACCACACAGAACGCAGTGACTCGGGAGGTGGATCCATTACCTCCCAAGATCTGTGTTAATAGTGTCCAGTGAGGCGTTCGCGAATGAACGAAGACGCTTCACCGAGCAGAACCTCGGATACCTGACGCGTATGTGCGCGTTTCGAAGCGATCCGCTGCAGGTGCACTTACGCCCGTGTTCCAGTCTTTCAACTCGATTTTTTTACACGCCTGCTGCGGTGTACAGCAGCTGATCGAAATCATGCTGGAGTGCACAGTACAGACTGTAGACGAATTGCTCGTGGGATATGCATTCTTTACTGAACAGTGCAAGTAGGGCTGCATGCCTCCTTCCGGTCGGTCATACCACAGAACGCAGATGGCTGAGGAAGATTAAAGAACAAGCACAGGCGCTCCGCATCAAAAACTGGTACTCTCACAGCGTGTGCTCGCGGTCAACTGTAGAATGTGATCCATTGATCACCGTATGGGAAGCAATAGCGCCGATAATACACGCCACGGGGGTTTCTGTTTACCACCAGCTTGTTCGTATGGCCCTGGAAACACTGGGGACCAATCGCAGCAGAGTCCTAATGCAGGCACGGCCATCCGCGACAGAAATCGCGACTGCAACAAAGTTACTGCACCGTTGCGATCGGTATGAAGCAGAGTGGCGTCGATTTGTTTTTCTCAGTCGATGAGACTTGCTTCGGACGAAATTTTCAGAGCGTAAATGGATATTCGCGCAGAGGGGGCCCGTTGTATGTACAATTGAACACGAAGAAAACTAAGACATCATCATCATCGTTTCCAGCTGCAGTGGATTCATCTCGCGGTCTCAGTTTCGCAAGTAGAGAATTTACATTCAAAAGGACCAATCACTTTGTCGAAGCGTGGACGACTTTGCCCAGACCTCTGGCGATGTCCTTCTATTGGGAAACGTGGTATTTCTCCGTTCCCGATATGTCCAAGTTTGTGCAGATTCTGTCGAGGAGTAGAGCTGATTTTCATTCCTCCGCATACTCCGTGGCTCAACCGCATCGGGGGAATGTTTTCTATCGTGATACGCAATGATCGCTCCATTGAGCGGATCACTGGAGTATTCAGCAAGATGACACACCGGCGCACATGTCATCGTTCTTGGGCAAGTTTTTTACCGCTGGGAAGGTCCTCTCGTAAGCGCATAAGCAAGTGCGTTCGTTTTTCCAAAATATAAGAAAAGAGTTGGAATGTACAGTTCGGAAGGTTGAGATGGAGAGAAGGCAGCGGAGCACTTCGTCGAAAGAAAAGCGCTGAGAATTGACAGAGCACCAAGTAGAACTGAGGGCACGAGTTCGGGGACGCCTTGCATCGGCAAGTTCGACAAGCGGCAGGTCACGTAAGGAGTTCGTGAACCGAGACTCTAATGCCGCCATTAATATCAGGAGATGTGCGGTGCTGAAGACGATATCCGAGGAGCTGACGCGATCCAAATTTCTGGGGCAAACTCTCAGTGTCGTGGTGAGCAAGGAGAAGCTGAAACAGATTGCAAGGGGCCAGTCGAAAAAGGCTGGGAGGCATGCGCGAGTGGGTATTCATTTACCCTATGTTCGCAGAGCGTTTCTGCTCAACTGAACATACATTTGGTGCCGGATACACAAATGCCAGTATACGATGGATGGGTCCACTTATCGAAACCGGACATTCGTGCAAACCTTTGGATTCCTCCCCGTCACTATCAGTACCAGCATTAGCGGGCTTCTTCTGCGAATGGTTCCTTTTCCTCTCGCATATCCCCGGCTCTATATATGCCAGTTGTTCCTGTTCCTCCAGCTCAGTCTTCAGGTGTCGAGGGATGTCGATGGCAGCGTTCAAGTTCCGATTTCGCTCTCTTCGGATTAGCTCTTCGCATTTCATGCAAGTTTGGAAATTCCGATCTACCCTTCACTTGCCTTTTCCATGTTTATTGTACATGGCCTTGGGGCGTTTGTCGCGGCTGTGAGACACTTGGCAGTGGGCGGGTTTTCCCATATGTCTACCAAACACACACACACACCCACAGACACCGCCCTCCGAGACCTCCCTTTGTTATCCAGACACTTGCCTTATTGCTCACGAATTATACCTGTAACGAGTAACGAATGCTCAAGGCGACGCCTACCTCGGTTTCTGGGCCCAGTGTGGCGACCTAGGATCGCGGGCTTCTTCGACACAATCCCCACGGCGAGTGCTCTGTCCGCAGCAGACGCAAACGCACGATGTTTCATTTAATATAGGTTTTGTGGAACGCTATGATGTCTGGGATGGAAAAAATACCGGATGGAAAGTCTCGGCTAGAGTGCAAGCCGGGAAATTTAGGCCCGTATATGCTCCCTTCGTGCTAAGCGGTGACGCACGCTTTCTTGCTCGCGATCCCTGCGATGACTGCGGCCCGAGTCCAAGATCATCTTCCATGCCAACAAACGAGACGTGAGTATCTTGGAGTATTCACGGTGATACGGATCAGGGTGCTGTCGAATGGAGTTCCGT
>Ga0123519_10003424_pt1 | contig 26244 bp, 29 predicted proteins | sample YelNatPaOPRAMG02_FD_87396 | JGI IMG/M metagenome (GOLD analysis project Ga0123519, IMG submission 87396) | Hot spring microbial communities from Yellowstone National Park - Yellowstone National Park OP-RAMG-02 (version 2) | ecosystem: Environmental > Aquatic > Thermal springs > Hot (42-90C) ...
ATATCTGATATATTTTCAAGATAAGAAATAATTATATTTTTTACCTCCTCCTTTTCATTGTTGTTAAGTCGGTTAAAATTAGCATAAATTTCATCGAAGAACATTAACACCTCCTTTCGACAAATAAATTATATACATTACTACGATGTTTGTCAAGAGGTTTTTTACAAAAAATGTAGATGTAGTTATAATTATAGTAGAGAATATGTATGATAACAGAACTATTTAAAGTTGGAATAAGTGCCAGGGTCTTGAGAAGAATAGATCCCACCTTATGGCTATAATTATATTACAGCACCAGCCTTTACGGATAAAGATATTGAAATAGCTACAAAAGGTATCCTAGGGATTTGATTCAATTCTGTGTTATAATAAATAGGTTAACAAGGAGGTTTTATAATGAATATCAAAGTAGTGAAAGCCGAAGTGGACCCTAATGGTAATTATATTATAGTGGTCAGAGGATGGGAAGGTAAGGAAAATGATCCCACCTTTGTCCTTGAAGATGTAATAATACAAAATAAACAAGATGTCATAAACGAAGAACTTATAAAAGCGGCTCTGTATGGAGTCCAAATTAGTGAAAATATTAAACACCAGTTTTCTTCTAACGAAATAATGGTAAGTACAGAAAATGGTATAAAAGTAGATATTATTCCCTCCGATGAAAAAAGCAGAGATGCATACAGACGGGTAGTAGAAAAGATCATAAATTCAATTAATACGCTATCCAGGAGAATGATAACCCTTTCTAAAGAAAGAATTTATCGTAAATCTGGGAAAGTATTTACTCCGGATGAGGAGGAGAAAAAGATTATAGAGAACGAATCAAAGAAGGTCATAGATGCTGAGAAGTTAAAGATATTCAATTTAATCAATACACACAACTTAAATAAAGAGACAGTTAAAAAAGATATACAAGCACTAACTGGTAAGAACAGTTCCTCAGAATGGAATATGGATGACATAATAAAAATAAACAAATATCTGGATCAAGTAATTAAGGGCAAAAAATGAAAACTGTTATTTTATTATCATCTGGTAGCAGATTGGAACTATACATCAGTGAAGACAATATGAAAAGAATACTCAAGCCCGTTGAGGGAGTTAGGATAACCAGGGATAAAATTAGGTCTATCACAACACAAACGGACTCCGTAATTCTGGATATCTGCCGCAAAGGCGGCATCAAGGGGGTGCTTATAAGTAAATCCGGAGAAATAAGGACCCTTGATGGGGAAAGAGTTGGAGAACAACTCACCCTGTTTAGTAAATAAGTTGTTTAAGCAAAGCTATCGGATCTGTTGCAGAGTCCCCAGACTCCGGCGAAACCGGTTTCGCCAAGAACCACAGAAACCGTTTCGGCACTTTGGAGGCTCCGGTATTTAAGTAAAACTTCCATATATTTGTAGTATATATATGTATATATATATGTATTATTATTATGCGGGTATACTCTCCCGAGATCCCTATGAACTGGAGGTATTATTTATAACTCTTAGTATATCCATTGAGGTCAGGTAGGGATAGAAGTAAGGGTTAGATCTAATATCTATAGTTTACCCTGCCTCGGCATAGCCGAGGCTACTACTGTTAGATTTAATCAGTAGTACTACCTAAGAAGATTTATATTGACCTCTTATACGGTATAGATCTTAACGATAGATTTTAATAATAGATCTTACTTTAAAGATAAGTTTCAAGTGTAGATATTACGAAAGATCTCAGAAATACCGTAAGATTTCAATAGTATCGAAAGATCTCAATAGTAACTTTTATTAGTATATATGTATTTTATCGAGAGATCTCAGCAGCATCGAAAGATCTCAGCAACATCGGGAGATCTCAGTAGTAACTTTTAGATTTTACCCGGAGATCCTAGCAGCATCGAAAGTTCTCAAAAATATCGGAAATCCTCAACAGTACCGAATCTCTCAATAGTATAAGTTTATATAAACATACAGCCAGTTCATAGGGATGACAATTGATGAGAACTAGTACAATGTATAATAATATAATAATATAATAATGTAATAATGCAACGTAACTAATAAGACAAAACTGTAGTAAAGGAGGTACCTATGGCGATATCTAAAGAGATAAGTAGATTATTGGACACTATCCACAACATTGTAATGGAAAGCAGATCTATAGGGAATGAAGTTTTTAAGGCATATTTAAGAACCTATAAAGATATAGTAAATGAAGATGTATATAATTCTCTGATGAAGGATCAAGTGATTATAAACTATGAAGTTCATTTAAGTGGAATTAGTAAAAAGTTAAAGTATTTAAATTTTGATCCATGGAATGATTATAATCAAATCTCGTCCTCTCTCGTTGACATCCATATGCCAAGCAATAGTAATACTCTAATTAGTAATATATGCCCGTTTATGGTAGAAGTAGGTTTAACAACTTTAGGATTTTTATCTAAATATGTAGCAATCCGTTTTATGCATAAATCGATAAAAGATGCATTAACGTCTGTTGGGGTAACCAGAGAAAAGATTTCGGATTTATATAACATTACTGCGTCAAGGATCCCTATGTCTATTATTATTCCCTTTGCCAATGTTACTGGCAATTCTACAGGGAAATATTTCCTTATAAGTAAATTACAAGCCAATGTGGAATCTCCTAATAGTATGTACGCCGTACACGATCGGGGATATGGCAGTATGATTATACATATTAACAAATTTAAAGGAGATATTTTGAATACCAAGGAAACAGAAGATATATTATATTGTTATAGGCATGATATTGAATTTAATGGTAATAGGATGGGGTTAATACTAGACTCTATAATAAATGAATGTGAATACAAAATAATAAGTGCTATCGATAGTTTCTTAAATAAAAATATTGAGATATACGATTATATAATAGAAAATAAGTTATTAAAATCTACATCTGTTGCTTTAGAGAACATAAGAAAGGTGGTTGCAAGAAACAAGTATGCCCTTCTGAGGAAAGCAAATGCAGGTAATGAAGAAGAATCTGATGTGGTTTTGATGTAATTTGTATATTTTCTATGCATTGTCATTAAAATTATAGTGCGATAGTGGAGGGGACTTGACAAACTTGGGTATAGGTATTATAATTACATTCGAGGAGGATGGATGAGAAGACAAAAATACTTAATAAGAAAAGCATTGAAGGCCGTATTAGGCGAAGAAGAATATAAAGAGTTTATTAAAGAACGCCCAGATCTGGAGACCAGACAGTCCCCTTCTAAGCGCCGTAAAGTAGACACTACCTTGGCGAAACCGGTTTCGCCTAAGGAAGTTAAAGATGCTCTTAAGATATCACGGCAAAAAGTCACTATTCCGGAGGGGTATGATCCTCTTAAGCATAGGCATAGATTCTTCGTTACGGAATGTGGCAGGGAATACAGGATTGGTAGGTGTCGTAAAGGGCACATAGTCGTCAAAAGATTACATTGTGAATTCGACGGATGTCCAATTTGTGGTCGTATGGGGTCTGAGACACATATCGATAGGATGAGAGGGGTTCGTCCAAGGGTGTTGTTGATGTCTAATCCATATTATTTTCAGGTTTCGTTTAATCAATACGGCGTCAATTTACTTCATATCTATGACCCCAATCAATTCAAAGTAATCAAGAGAAGGGTCAAGAGTTGGATACATAGTCGAAAGATAGTAAAATGGATCGCAAGATGGACATTTGTCAATGAAAATGACGAATTCTATCCGGTTCTTAATATCATTATGGACGTCCCTGATTTTTTAGATCCTCAGACTATCGAGGATGGTCTAAGGTATGCTGTTAGTGCAGCACTCAAGAAACTTCTGAAGAATGAGGTCAAGGTCAATCTCCCGTTAGAGGAGTATGCTTTATTGATAAATGACATCCAATATGAGAATGTTGGTAAGAGGATCTATGAGAATGAGTTTGTCGATTATAGTAAACTTGAGGATGCTATCTATAGATTCACAAGGCCAGCAATAAGTCCAGAGGCTTACAAGAAAGATAAGGGGATTGCCGTCTATATTTATGGCATCAAAAATACGGTAGGCTACAGAATCCCTTCTGATGTCAAGAAGAGGATGTATGGTATAGAGAGTGAAGGAGGTCAAGACAAGTATACAAGGGATGTCGATTTTGAGAGTATCAGGAAGTATATATCTAGCAGGGAAGAGGCTCTAAAGGACTCTAATCCAGTATTATATGCCATTCTAAAAAAGATTTGTCCGATATGTGGTGATAGAATTCATTGGGCGGAGATAAGAAAAGAGTTCTCGTTACAAGAGCATGTTAGATTTATGAAAGGTCGGAAGATAAAGGCTCCTACACCAGGTGTTTTTTCGGGGAAAGATCCCGTTGTCGAGCAATGCGAGGTTCAGGAATCTAAGGAATGTGATTTTATGGTCTATCATTTTGACAATGATCCTTGTGGAGATGGTTGGTCAGAGAAGGTTGTAAGTAGGGTTATTGTCAATAAGGATAAGTATGAAAGACTTCAAGAGATTAAAAAGGAAATCAGAAAGGCCATAAAGGCCAAGTTCCAGGAAATGAAGAAGCAGCCAGAAGAATACAGAAGTTATTTTACAGATGAATCTAGGGAAGCAGAGCTGCTGCAGAAATGGGATTATTCTGCTAATCCATTCAATAATGCGGTTGTGAATACTTGGGATCGTCCGAATAGGGATAATGTTAAGATAGGGCTTCAAGTTAAAAAGGAAGTTTTAAAGAGTATGTTAACGAGGTGGGAGTGGGCTAAGTTATGGAAGGCTGTATATGATATGAAAAACAAGAAGAGCAGACAATGGAAATCCGTAGAAGAGATGTCTCAAGCAGAATATCTAAGACTTCTAGGAATACTCAAGCCGAATCCGCGCTCTTATCGTGGTGTAAGGCTGGAGGATATGCTGATATATGCCTTATAACAAATAGAGAAATACCTCTTACAAGAGGTTTCCTTGATTATTTTTCAGATTTCATAATATTGAATATACACAATATTGATAATCGTCAGATACTTGGCACGGTAGAGAGCAATCTATCTCTGCCGTTAATTAGTATCAAAGACAAGATATTCCAGGATAATAAGATCAAATTCAAGACCAATATGTTAGATGAGATATTGTATAATTATGATGGTTGGATAATAAAGAACGAATGGCTTGATGAGTTATACGAAGAGAATCGCTATCCTGTGAGCTTGTCTATAGTTTTATTAAAGTTTATTCCCAGGATTGTAATAAAGAAAATTACGGAAGAAGGAGAGGAGTTGTGGTAATTGCTATTGATGTAGACGGAGTTTTAAGGGATATTATTACCACTATTGAAAAAATGATATCTAAGAAGTACGGTCAACCATATTTTATCACCCGATATGATGATAAAAATATTATAGAGGCACTCAGGACTGATATGCGTAAGGTTTTTCTTAAGTCACCCATATACCCTGGCGCTAAAGATTTTATGGATTGGTTATATAATAATTTTAGGGTTAAAATAATTAGCTACCAACCTATGGTTGGTGGAATATTATTCACAAACTTATGGCTTAAGAATCATGACATCAAATATCATGATTTAGTATATGTCGACAAACCGCAACACAAAGCGGATGAAGAGTGGGATTTGATTGTAGAAGATAATCCCGATGTTGTGCAGGAAGCCCTTAACCGAGGTAGGGAAGGTTGTCTTATAGAGAGGAGATATAACCAAAATCACGGTAATATGAAGTTATTTAAGGATTTTACTGAGATTAAGGAATATATTTGTACCCTGCAAAAAAGTAATAATTTTGTGTTATAATAAATTGACTTCTAAAGGGAGGTTAGGGTGAAGTATTCGACAGAGGGAATGGGCCCCTGGAAGGTATAGTTCCCAGGGGCCTATGGCCCCTCATTTTTAGGAGGCAGAAATGAAGACGGCTTTCCAAAGTCAATTCTGGAGGAATCAGACGGTCCAACAAGCGGCAAGGTTGCCGTCAGAAAAAATAGTATCTAAAATAAAAGAGGTTAAGGATAAAAGCAGGAAGGGAGTTTTTTTAATACCATGTCAGAATCTGAGAAATATGGGGGTTGCTGTTAAATTCTTTTGTGATGCTTTTAATATTGATTTTATGAGTACAGAAGAGGTTTCGATATGGCATGTAATAGAACTGTCAAATATAGATATAGCTTATAACAGGTTTTCGGATACTGATACTTCAATAAATATTTTTTTAACTCCGTTGATATTATCTATATTAGATGTAGGATACGAAACAAGGGAGGTGTCTTCTTTTATAAGATATCTTCTTCTTATTAGGAAATATCCAATTTTATTAGTCTCATCAGATGACAGGCTGATAATTAAGAAGTATCTTGGGCAAAACTCTATAGCTGTTGTAGAAGGGTTGGGGCTATAATGGAAGACGGTGTAATTCTTGATCTCCAGTTAATAAAAAAAATATATGCTGATTATAGTAAAGACAAAAAAATAGTAGAATTGTTAATATCTAAAGTACAACCCAGTATTACATACAATCAGGATTTATTTAACTATATATATGATTATTACAAAAATGTTAAGATGCTACCGCCGCTTAGTCTGATAGCGGAGAAATTCAATATTAACTTTTCTGAAGTTCCTGACACGGACTTAAGTACAGGGCATTTAATATATCAAGTAATAGATAGGTATATTAGGAATATGACGAGTACCTATCTAAAGTCGGTGGATATGTCTATAGAGGATATCAGATATGTGATATCCCCTATGTCTAGAATAGTTAATGAGTATAATAAGTTTTTCGAAGATGATAGCCCTGTCAAGATTATGGAAATAGAGGAATGTATTAATGATTCTATAAAGGAAATGGGACGGAAGGGTGTTTTATCTCCCTGGCCTACGCTCAATAGTGTGTTTCCTGGTATGAGGAATGACAATATTCTCCTGATATCTGGTAGGCCTGGGACTGGTAAAACATTCGTAATGATAAAGTGGGTACTCGATCTCATATTGAATGGTAATCATAAAGTTTTGTTTGTGAATAGTGAGATGGTTGCCAGTGAGATTATAAACAGGATGATATCCCTGATGACGGGGATAAAATCTTTAAGACTATTGAATAATAACCTTGAGCCTGAGGAAAAAGAACAGGCATTTGCTGCGTTTAATCGCCTCAAGGAGAAGGGAACTGGTAAATTGTTTCTGTTAGAGAATGGCTTTGATAGTAAGTATGAGAATATAAATAAAGCCATTGAAAAAGTTATGCCGGATATAGTTTTTATAGATGGCGTATATCTATTCAGAATTGGGGAAGAATCTGATATAATTAAGATGGCAGGGATGGTGGCGGATGCTCTGAAGAGAACGTGCACCGAGTATAAAATACCGATTGTAGCTACCACTCAGTTAAATAGAGAGGCAACCAAAGAAGATCCTGGGTTGCAACATCTTGCATTAAGTGATGCGTTTGGCAGGAATGCATCATATGTACTATATTTGAAGACGAATAAGATGTTAGAAAAGAGAAATATTTCTGTAGTTTATTTAATAAAGAATAGGCATGGTTATTTATGTAACTATGCGATAAATTTAAACAATTTTGACGAAATCTCAATGGCTCCGGAAGATATGAGTTATCTTTTGTGAGGAGTAATATGAATTATGATGCTATAGAATTAATTTTAAAAAAGATGGGTAGTAATAGAATAAAGTTAAGAAATTTAGAGGTTGTTGCTTCTTGTCCTTTCGCCAGGTTTGATCATGTAGGTGGAGAGGACAGACATCCATCTTTTGGTATAAATATGGCGTTTGAGGTATATAATTGTTTTACCTGCAAGCGCAAAGGTACAATTAAGCAAATGATATATGATTATTGTGAATTGAGCGGAGATAACCCGCGAGAATATTTAAAATTGCTTGACAAAGGGGTAAAAGACTATTATATTGATGTTGGTCGTATTAAGGAGGAAAAGGAAGAACCTCAAATGACAGCCGAGGAGGTTAGTAATTACCTAGAATATAGAGGTAGGTATCACTCATTTCTTGAGTCTAAAGGGATACTACCTTATAGTGTTCACGTATGGGGTTTGGCCAGTACGCCGACACAAATTATTTTCCCTGTATTGAATAAAAATAAAAAAATATGTGGTTTTATATATAGGAACTTATTAGCCGAGTTTGACTCATCTATACCAAAATACAGTTTCACAAAGGGCTTAAAAAAGTCAAATAAGTTGTATGGAGGTGATAAAGTTAAACTTAATAAAGGCCCATTAGTTATAGTGGAAGGGATATTAGATACGATTTATTTGCATCAATTAGATATTAATGTGGTGGGTGTCTATGGCACTCACATATCTGATGAACAAATAAAAATAATTAAATCAATAAGTCCATCAAAAACTATATGTATTTTATTTGACGATGACGAGGCTGGCAAATTGGGGGTGGAAGAGGCGGAGAGAAATTTAGGAAAGTGGTTTGATGTAATTGGTAGACTGTCTAATGATATTAGAGGTCAATCTTTTGAAAGTATTAACAATCTTTTTGGAGGTGTTTTATGCAAGAAAGATCAGTTAGTGGTTTTCTAGACAACATATCAAAGATTAAACATTTTTGGTTGCGGGAAGGAGAAAAGCGTAAGATAGTGTTTTTAGATGATTGTAAATATGCTATCTATCTACATCATGTTCCTATAGTCAACAGATATGGCAGAATACAGTTTTTATTTGTACCGTGTATGGCAGGTAGGCTCCAGGCTCTTCCGTGCCTATTTTGTGATAACAAGAATTATAAGTTTAAGTATGTGGTAACTACGGTGTACGACATGACTCCCTATACTGATAAAAGTGGACGAACTAAGATGAGTGGTAAGAAACTGTTGGCAATGAGGAACAGGTTTTATAGAGAAGAAATTTTTAAATTTAAGCTAAAGACAACCTATATGGCAGAATTTGAGGCCGTTAGAGAGGTAGGTGAAAAAGAGTCTATTGGTAGGGGGTGGATATTTAATGGCTTTAATAATAATCTTGGTCTTCCTCCCGATGTGATAGCTCCATATGATTATAGCCAGACATTTTGTCGGCCCACGGAGGCTGAGATAGAAGAGATAATGAAGTTGAATAAAATGTATTTAGATAGAAGAGCAACTGCTTCAAAGAAAAAAGAGGATAATCCTCAGACGATTAATAATATTACTCCTCCAGAGGAACCATTCTTTTAATATCAGGAGGTAAGCGATGGGGCTGGTATTAGTACCTGGCGATACAATAAGTACCCCTCCAAAAATACCGACTGGTATCTTCCAGCTTGATGTAATGTTGGGTAAGGGGTCGAACGGGTTAGCGGGCATCCCGATTGGACGATATTCGCTTATATATGGTCCGGAGGGTAGTATGAAAACTACCCTTGTTCTAAAAATACTTGGAAATGCACAAAAGATGTGCTTTAGCTGTTTCAAGTGGAAGAAAGAATGTATATGCAGTAACCCGCGAGATCCTGAGATTGTATTTATAGATCAGGAGCAGGCATGGACGAAAGAATGGGCTATTGTCCATGGTTGTGATCCGTCTAAGATAAAAATAGGAAGGCCCGACAATATAGATGATTTTATTAATGGAATGCTGGAGTTAATCAAGGCTAATGATATTATAGTGATAGAAACATTGGCAAAGATATGCAGAGATGATGAGTCTGATACCATTGATGACGATAGAGGAGCTTTTGGTGAAATAGCCCGTAAATTAAGCGATGCTGATAATAGATGGCTTGCTGAAATAGAGAAAAAGAGAAGGGAGACAGGACGGTACACTACTATTATAATAGAAAACCAAGTCAGGGTTAAGATGACTCAATCTAATGTTCCGGCAGCATATTTGCCAGATGATATGAAAGAGAATTTGCCTGGTGGCAAATGGCAGGGGTACGATTCTTCCTGTACGATTAGATTAGAGTCGGCATTTAAGGCAGAAAAAGACTCTGATGATTTAGTGGAGAGTATGGTCTATAAGTTCAAGATAAAGAAGAATAAAGTATTTCTGTCCAGAGGTTATGAGGGTAAGTTTACGATGGCGATGGCCAATACTGGGAACATTAGGATTGGGGATATTATAGATACTGAGGAGTTTATAATAGATGTCGGGATGGATCTAGGGCTGTTTGAGCAACTCCCGGGTAAGAATACTATTGTATATAAAGGAGCCAATCATTTAGGTGAGGTAGTAAGAGAAGAGGTAAGTAAGCCTCATAAAAAAGGAATGATAAACTACCTAAGGGAAAATCCTGAGTTAACCAGACAAATAATGGAGGATATATCTAATTGGCTAGAAAGTAGGCATTCTACTTTCGTAGAAGAAGATGCGTCTAATTAAAAAACATAAGGAGGTTTCTATGAAAAAGAGAGTATGGTTGTCTTTTGACTTAGGATTAGGAGAAAGTCATGACAGGTTATTCAAATGGCTAGCCGATCATGAAGCAAAGGAGTGTGGTAGCAATTTAGCTACTTTTGAGTACGAAGCCAGTTCTCCTGATGATTTAGTAGATCGACTTAAGGAAGACCTATTATCTTATCTTAAAATAAGAAATACTCGTTACTCAAAAATATATATTATTTATCTTGATGGTAATAAAATGAAAGGTAAATTTATTATGGGTAAAAGGGAACCCCCGCGGTGGTTTACTTTTTCAAGTTCATATGGTAGCAATAAAAAGGATGAAGATATGGGCGATGGTAGTGAATAGGAGGTGCTAAGTTGTCTATAGTAAAAGATTGTGAAGAAATATTTGTAAAATTGCAAAATTCAATTGATTCTCTAAAACAGTATTTATCTGTAGCTAAGTACAACCGAAATATATGGGAAAATAGATATAGGACATTTGAAGACTTTTGCAAAAACGAAATAGGAATAAATGCAAAAGTTTTCGGTGCAATAAAGGCGAAATCAGTTAAAATGCCTGAGGGGATTATAATGTCTAATATATGGCATAATAAACTAAAGCTTAATTTATACTTATATACATTATTTATATTATTAAAAGCAATTAAAGAGAACAAACTTTGGCCGGATCCTGATAAGATTAGTTTTAAGGAATGGGTGAAGACGATAAAAGTAAACGAAACTTTTAGTAAGGTTATTGGAGATTTATTACAAGGAGGTAAGTATGCAAAAAGAAATGGAAATAATCGAGATGCCAATTATCAAGAAGGGAAATCAGAATCAAAAGACATTAACGAAGGAGCAAGCAAACGAATTTATAGAAAAGCTAATAGAGATAAAACGAGGAATGGAAAGAAATTTCTTTCAAGTAGCTTGCGGCGTGAGATACGTAAAGTTGGGAGAGCTCTGGCGAGTAAGAATAAAGGCAAATGGAAAGCCATATGAGTCTTTTGAGGAATGGGCATTAGAGGAGTTGCAAGTTGATTCGGTGAGAACCGTTCAAATGATGGTCCAACTTGCAGAACTCGTATTCCAGAAGCTGATTCCAGAAAGGGAATTATCTTCACCTGAGGGTAGACAATATGTAGATAAGATAGTTTCTCTTGATTGGTCGAAGGCGTTGTTACTGCTCAGTAAGGTGAGGGACAGAAATGAATTTGAGAAATATTATGAGCAGGCGAGATACCTTACCAGAGAGGAGCTTAAGCAACTATTAAGTGGGACCACTAGAAATAAAGATGAATCTAAACTGGAGACTTTCCCGGTTAAAGTGACGCAGACCCAAAAAGAAGTTATAACAATGGCTCTAGCCAGGGCCAAGGCTATGAATGATAGCGCCAATATGGCTGATTCTCCTGTATTAAACGGATATTTATTGGCGCTAATATGTAAACACTTCTTGGCATCTACCAAAGATGCAAATTAAGGTTAGTGATAAAGAAATAGAGATTCATATAGATTACAATCAGGAACTTATAAACATAATCAAGCAGATCCCCGGCCGGAAATACCGGCCGGTGGATAAATGCTGGATAATTCCCAAGTCTAGAACTTCTGTAAAAATATTACTTGCCAATGGTCTTGTTAATGAAGAAATAACAAAACTAATAGCAGAGTATAATAGAGATTATTTAACCAAATTACATATTAATCAGTTACCAATAAATATTGATTTTTCTGATATTAATCTCGAGTTATTTGATTATCAAAAAAGAGGGGTATATTTTGCAGTACTTTCAAAGAGGTGCATAATAGCCGATGACTTAGGATTGGGAAAGACAGTGCAGGCAGTAGTTGCTGCTAAAAAAATGGGAGCAAGGAAAGTGTTGGTTATATGTCCTAAGTCTATAAAGTATCGTTGGGCTAGTGAGATAAATAGAATATATGGTGATATTCCTATATATTTAGTAGATGGGATGTTGGCACCAGAGAAGGAAATATCAGCTGACTGGATAATAGCGACATATTCTCATTTTTCGAGAAAGGATGAGAAGTATATTAAAAATGGGTGGATTAAATATTTTAGGGAGCATCTGCCTGATTTAATTATCTTAGACGAGGCACATCGGGTAAAAAATAGGTCAGCCAATTCTTCTCAACAGATAAAGGCCTTGTGTCGGCAAGTAGAGAATGTTATATTACTCAGTGGTACTATAATACTAAACAGGGTAACAGAGTTATATAATTTACTTAATATAGTAGATCCCCAGGAATTTAATTCATTCACTGACTTTGCTGCTCAATATAGTAAATATGCCTACAAAATACCCGTCAAGAATAAAGAAGTATGGATATATGAGGGGTTAAAAAATGAAGAAGATTTAAAAAAGAGATTAGTGCCCTTTATGATAAGAAGGCGGAAGGAAGAGGTATTATCTCAGCTACCTTCTAAGATAAGGGATTTTATAGAAGTAGACCTTGAGCCTGATGATAGAGTAGAGTACAGAAAAATGGAAGATGATTATATACAATACCTTATCGACCACGGCGATCTTATAAAGGTAGATAAAGCCATACGGGCAGAAGCCTTAGTGAAGGCTAATGCCTTAATGAAATTCCTGTCACAAAAGAAGGCAGAATTATCTTTGGATTTGATTGAGGATATGATTGATGAGGCCGGGAAGTTGGTTGTTTATGTTAGATATAAAGAGTCTGCCAGCATTATTCACGAATATTTTTCCGATAGAGCTGTGATTATAACTGGAGAGATAGACACTAAAGATAGAAGTAAAAATTTGGATAAGTTTATAAATAATGATAAGATAAATGTATGTGTTTTAACATATGGTAGTGGGGCAGAAGGTATAGATGGGTTGCAGTATGTTTGTTCAAACGCCTTAATGGTAGATTACGACTGGACGCCATCCATTATGATTCAGGCTGAGGACAGGTTATATAGAATAGGTATGAAGAGTAATGTAAATATAAATTATATGACGGTTAGAAATTCAATAGATGAATACATAAGAGATAAAGTGGCTAAGAAGCTAGAAGTAATAGAAAAAACTATCGGGATAGACGAGAATATACTTCTTTCTTTTAAGGGCAATCAAAAGGAGGTTAGGTAATTGCCAACCTCTTTTTTTAGTATATAATCTGCACAGAACTCTAGCGAAACCGGTTTCGCTAGTTACTTTTATTTTATCCTAATATAACAAATATATAATTATAAAGGAGGATGTGATGCCGGAGAGGTTTTTAGCTAAAGTAGTAAGAGTTTATCCACGTGATAATGCTGTAGATGCCGAAGAGCTGTTCCAGAACTTCCCCAAAGTTTTTTCTGTGGTCCCTGTTTTAAGGCATGTTGGGATGCCGAATGTTAATGATTGGGTTGTTATAGACAATAGTATTAAGAATTATCCATATGTTATTGGTATTTATCCCAAGCTAAGGACTACACAACAGGAGGAGATTTTTGCTACCGGGGATGATGTTCCAGCCTATTCATCTATAAGTTATGGGGAGCCACTGTATTCTTCTGGTGGAGATAAGGGTGAGTACAATAATCTCTATAAAATGTTTTATGGATTTGTTGGGAGGTTTATGGCCCTTTATGCTGGGGAGATAGCCAAAATACTGATGGATTCTATTAATGGTCATATAGCTATCTCAGCGGACACCATAGATATTCAGACATCGGCCGGAGTTTTAAGTTTTGTAAGGGACGATAAGTATGCGGGGCTAATACTTAAATGTAAAACGGTGTTAAAGGATGAAACAGAGGATGTAGCAATTAAAATAGGTAAATTTGGAGAATCTGACATAATACGGGTCATTGTGGGCAACGGTAGCAACGATATCTTATTGGATGTTGATATAGAAAACAACGGGGATGTAAATATAAAAACCAACTCTATATCTGTTCAGGGAGAGAATGCAGCAACGGTTCTTAAGAATCTTTTAATACAATTAGAACAGGATTTAAGTATATATTGTTCCGAGATGAGCATTGATGCGCAAAAAATGGATGTACAATCAGAAAGGGGTTTAGATATCAAGAGTGGCTCTAGTGTTAATATTTCTGCTGCTAATGATATGAATATTAATACAGGCATCTTAAATGTATCTGTTAATGGCAGTAAAGTTCCATTGCCGATTGTCCCGGCTTCTACTGTGCAGGTGTCTAATGGATCGCTTGATTTTATAGTAGGAGCTCCATTAACCGACAATCCTGCTGGTGTTACGAGTGTCAATTTTTTAATAGGGTTGCCACCAACTACAAGGCCGGTTGGGCCTCCATACAGGTTTAGCGTGTTTACCTTGACGCCTGGTGGAATAATCCTGGGAGGCCCACCGATGGGAGTAGGTATTAATTCTTTCATAAAATATAATGAATTCATGATATGGCATACATTGTTAACGGCATTACTGGGACAGGTAGCAGCGTTTTTTGCCACACTTATAGCTGACCCCACTTTTCAGAGTACAGGTGTATCTGGTCCTACTTTAGGTGCATTAGGTGGCTTATCTGCTACGATTACTGCAAGTATAGCGGCCCTTCAGCCGGCTGCTATATTATCTAGATCTGTATATGTTACCACAGCGGAGCCATAAATGAAACCAATCTTAATTTTAATGGTAGGTATTCAGGGGAGCGGTAAAACTACTATTGCTAAAAGGATAGCTAAATTAGAGAATTTCGTAAGGGTTGGGGTAGATGATATTAAAGAGATGATAGGACACTGCGAAGATAAAAAGAAAATAAGGCGTTATATTCAGTACTTACTTGTGTCAGAGTTATTAAAGGAAGGATATAATGTCATTCTGGATAGAATGGCTTTAAGTAAAGAAGCCAGGAAGGCTATTATAGAAAGGTATAGGCCATTTGCCTCAAAGATTATAGCAATATTCGTCAATACTCCCATCGATGTTTGTTTTAAGAGAAACCAGAATAGACCAAATCCTGTGTCATATGAATCATATCTAGAGCATCTTGAAGATTTTGAGCATCCGACGAAGGATGAAGGGTTTGATGAAATTATTGAGGTAAATAATGCCTGAATCCCCCACTCCTCAGTTAGCTCCTTCCAATCTTCGATTTAGAATGTCTGAAGCCAAGAAGATTGTTCTTGGCGGAGATACCTCTGGTTTGGTTGATAAGTTACAATCCGGGACCGATAAGATAAAGATAGCCATTGACAATACTTTTACATTAGTAGAAGAGGCTTTAAATGTTGCCGAATTGGCAGCTAGCATAATGGAGATTATATCGGAACCGTGGAGAACAGCAGCCGGGGTGGCGGTTAACCTGGCTAAAGAAGAGCTAAAGTCTATATTTGAAACAACTAAATCTCATTATATTTTTATTCCCCCAGTTAAAATCAAGCAGGAAATAACATTAGATGAGAAGATAGCTTATTGGTTGGGATTGCTAGAGCGGGATAAAAAGAATATTAGCGATTTAAAATACCAAAAAATGAAGGGGGATTATGAATATTATAAGTTAGCAGCCAAAAAATATTTTACTTTATTTAAAATAACCCTTGCAGATATTTTTACTGATATTGGGAATATTAGCAGCATTTCTGAACAACTAAAGTCACAGGTTAAAGATTATGTTAACAAGCTATTTATCCTGACTAATGCTCCTGACAATCCGGATTTTGACAATCTTTTAAATTTACTATCGCAAGTGGAATTTATTTTAAGGAATAATCGTCCTATAGATTTTGATGGTCGGGATGGTTTGGAATCTCTATGTAATGTACTAATAGAGTCTCTTGACGATCCCGGGGATCTTCAAAGGCCGCAGTTAACGGCTAATCAATCCGCAGTTTCAGCTCTGGCTGTTTTAGTTGTGCCGGATGTGCTATCTTTTATTAAAATAGGGATGGCGATAAAAGAAATCCTCGGCTTCCCTGTTTTCCCTACCCCTCCTCCGATTGATTTAAAAGCGAAACCGGTTTCGCTTATGGATGGAACCCTGGCAGTTCATGTTATAGCTAATTATCGTCAGATAGCTCAGAATATTATGGCTTATATAGGTGAAAGCAAAGCCATTTATGATACATATGATATTATAATATATAAGAAAACACACAAAGAACCTAATTGGAAAAAAGTTAAGTCATTTCAATGCGATGGTATTCCGGGTACCAATTATATGTCTGGTGAAGTATATGATACAGAGGTGGAAAGAGGGGGACTATATAAGTATAAGTGTTGTGTAGAACATAAGGGCAACATAATTATATCTTCAACGGAAGCTATATGTTTTGTAGATGATAGGAACCTGTCACCAAACTCGGTATACCCCGACTGGGTCAAATTGTTTGATTATAGTTTGCCATGGGGGCAATATGCTGACAGGATACTTAGGTATATAGATGATATTCTGAGTATGATAGAATCCTGGATAGTATCTACATCTGAGTCTATGAAGGGGTATATAGAGTATGTAAAGAAGACGCTGGATGGTATTAAAAAGAAATTGGATGACATATTTGAGCTTATAAATGAGTTGTTGGATCTCCTAAGGGTGATTACAACGGCTACGGTATATGCCTCGATATTTACAATAGAAGCTGGAGGGAATGAAGCACTAAAAGAGGCTTATAGAAAAATGTTAGTTAATGATGTGAGTCCGGGGTTAAAGTCGGTGTTAAGTAAATATAGGGACAATGGGTTGATTATGGCTTTAGGGGTAGTAAAGCCAGGACCTGTTTTACCGTCCGCATGGGCGGCTTTGTTTAATACTACGCAGAAAGAATCTGAAACCAATATATCCCATGTTTTATCCGAAATAGAAGACAGGGTTAGGCGCTTCAAGGAAGCTCAACAACTGGTTCAAGCTTAGAAATGGAGGATTTGATGCAATATTTGATTTTAGGATTACTATCTCTATTTATTAGTATGATGGTATCTTTAAGACCTTTACCTGATATAGATTCGATAGAGATACCAGATAATGACATAGGGCAAGAAAAGGGGTATATAGAAGAATCTTATTTGGCCCGTATATATGATATAATAATAAATAGTAATAATAAAATTGATCCTAAAGTTGCTAAGTATTTATCTAGAATAATAGAAGAGGAAAGCATATCCTCTGGCTGGAATCCTTTATATATAGCCAGTATAGTAGATATGGAATCATCGTTTAAAATCAGTAATGTTAACAAAAATAGTAAGGCCAAGGGGTTGATGCAAATCATGCCAATGTACTATGGGGAAGGAGAGGATTACGGATTGAATATACATAAGGGTATTAATATATTAGATTATTGCTATAAAATGACAAAAGACTGTTTATTGACATATGAGTGTTTTTGTGCTGGTAACAAATATAAGGAATTTTACAAGAGCGGCAAGTATATATGTGACAACAAAAAAATTAAGAAATTTAAGAATAATTGTAGGTTAGACTAATATTTTATATTAAATTATGTGTATTTAATTATAATTTGGATGAGGGTTGAATGGTTAAAAAAGCCTTTATAAGAGGATTCACATCTTCGATAGATAATAATCTAAAAACAGCTGGATTTCTCGATCCTGTTAAGAAGGCAATATCTAAGATAAAAGGCGTATTTACTAAAAAAGCACCAGAGGTTGGTCCTTCTACAGCAAAATTAGAATGGGGACAACCTGCTCCTAGTCCCGAGGCTGCGACTCAAGGTAAGAAACCTTCTTTGATAAGGCAAGGGTGGAGGTTCTTGTTTGGTGGAGGGCCGGCTCTGCCAGATCCGCTTGAAATTACGCATGAGGTTAAGGAACTTCCATTTGGAGAAATAGCCAAAATTATCAAAAAACAAGGAGAAAAGAGCGGGTTAAGATTTGCAGGTGAAAGATATCGTGGTGAAGCGATAACACCAAAGCATATTGAGCATTTTCAAAGAGTAATGGGATATGAGCCCCATCATGTATTACCTGTTTATGTTCCCAGAGAAGGTATTACCGTACCGTACCAGCATTTTAAGAAGATTATTCTCCCGAATATGAAAGCTATAGACGAAAAGAATCTTATATATGAAATTGGTGGGCAAAAGTTTTACAATCCTCATGCGTTTGTAACCGTTGGTAAGGGAAAGAAAGCCCAGACGTTCGTGGCTAATCTAAGTAATCCTGAGGATGTGGAAAAGTTACATTATATATATAAGAAATTTAGGGCTGGTGGTGCTATGGAGGGGGCTCCGCATATTACTATTAAAAGTATGCCGGAGGAACCTGTTGGTTTTTGGTGGGGAAAACCGGGTAAGACACTAGAAGAGTTGCAGCATAAAGGGGTTTTTAGACAAGGATTTAAGACTTTATTTTCTCTTAACCCACAGGAAAAATTGTGGTTGGATATGCTTAGCCAGTCAGCTAAAAAAGGTGACTGGAATCAATTTATGAAAACGTTGATTAGTACTCAGTCTATAAATCCTATGCTTAATATTGCACTAGGTAAGGCTATGCCGATATATAGTATTTACCAGATAGGTAAAAACATAGATTGGACTAACCCGTCAGCGAGGGATTTAGCTACAATGTTTAGGATGGGAATAGTAGAGCCAGCGTTATGGGGAGGGAAATATTCGCTAGGGCTTGTCCCATTTATGGGTGAATCTTTTGCCGGTTCTACTATAGAGAGTTTTATTCCTGATAAAGGTATATTTGGAAGCAACTTGCAAACTGCACCGGAGGCGGGAGCATTTATTAGAGAAAGTATATAAAAATGGTATATTTTAGTAAATTTTGTAGAACTGTATATATAATTATTAATGGGAGTAATTAACCATTTTTGGAGGATTTAAGATGATAGACAATTACCTGAAGAAAGTATCAGCAATGGGTATTATTAATGGGTTAAAGCTAGCCGGCATTGAGTTTGACGAAGATTATGCGGCGGAGTTGGCCAACACTATTGGGGATAATATAGAGTTTGATCCCACATCAGAGAACGACACCTACAAGGTGGCAGCCTGATAGTGGCAGACTGGATGGAGAAGGTTAGCAATACCCCTAATAAGCATCCGGTTAATGCCCTTGAAAATGCAAACACTGCCTCGGCCATAATTGAAAAGCTTAGAGGGGCTATTAGGAATTCTGTCAATCATGGTAAGAAGGGGCAGGGTACTCAGGCTGATAAGGATAAGGGTTTGATTGGACTGTTGCAGAGCCTTTCCCACGACAAGCAGTATGATGTAAAGGATATTCAGACTGCTTCTCAGCTGATTGAGAAGTTGAGGAAGGGCAGAGATGAGGTCAATAAAGGGATATATGGTGTAGGTCAGCAGGCTGATGCTGGTAAAGGGGTTATAGGGCATGAAGAGAAGGTAGCGAGTGATAAGGTGAGTATTGACGAGATCTTTGACTATCTTTCTAGATGACTAGAGAAGAATTTCAGAAGATAAAGAATCAGCTTCTCAAAGGAGAGCCGATACAAGGGGAGGCTCTTGAGGAGATATTGGTTTCTCTTGGGAAGATGGGCAAAAATGTAGAAGTTTTGCGAACGATTATGGAAAAAGACCCTGCGTTATTCTATGAGATAGTCAAGGAAATGAGCAAAAAAACTGTTGTGAATTTAGGTAAGACTGCTTTAACATTAGCTGCCCTTACGGAGAAATAAATGAAAAAAGAATCTCAAATCATGCCAGCAGTGATGCCACCACCTAGGGGGATGTTGCCGGGTAGTCCTATGGGTGCTATGCCATCCATGGGGGAACAGCCTGTAGATCTCGAATCGATGGCTATCCAGCAAGTCAGCGATATAATTAATAATAAGTTCTCATACCTGGCAAGTGGGCTAAAAAACATTGAAGTTATATCTAAGGATGAGAACAAGGGCCATTTCCTTCTGGTAGCTACGATAGAGAATCAGAATGGGACTTTTTATATGCCCATATTTATAATTGGGGGTGAAATAAAGCCGTTGAATATGCTATACTCCAAGAAGAACGGCATGTTTATCCCCAATTCAAAAGAATGGTTGCAACTTAATGAAGTTAGTACAATGCCACAGCTTGGTGAAGCTGCTAAGCAACCATCTACGATGTATACGGATGTAGATATCAGGCCGATTATGATACCTCCAACGACTGGTAGGTATAGTTATGCCAGTATGCCTGATGATGAGTATGCGTTTCCCAATCTTGTAAGGATGCTAGACAGCAAGGGGAAGCAGAAACTGCTGGACTTTTTTGAGAAAAATGCAGATATAGCCGAGGCAGCCTTCAATGTCTACGGTAAAGATTTAGAGGATGCTCTTAGGACAGATTACATCGAGACCAACGAAAAGATAGCGGACTATGTAGCAAGAAAGAATCTTGATAACAAACCTATTGAAGTTTTCAAGCAGTATGACGATAAGTTTAAAAAAGAATATTCTGATAATCTGGTATTCTGGTATAATAAGTTGGTAAATGATGGATATGTGGTCAAAGATAAGAGGGATCCGTCTAGTCTGAATACTACTATTACTATAGAGGAGCCGACTTGGCTGATAACGGCTAATGAACCTGGGTTCTATAGAATATGGTGTGAGGGTAAGGGCATTCAGGATGTGATGGTGATTCGGAATCTGACTGCTACTGAATATAAGACAAAGCCGTCGGCAATCGCGGAAAAGCAGTTTACATATAGGCACAGTAAGGTTAAGAATGTTGGCTATTATAGTAATGAAGAGCCATTGTTTGATGATGCAATAAGAGCAAGTGCAACCATCCCTTATATAATCTTATTTGATGATGGAACTGTTATATATACAGATAAGGCTCCACTGGCTATTAAAAAGCTTAGTTTAAATGATATTAGGCCAGATGGGATTATTGCCAAAGCAATTAAATCAGGATCAAATATAGAAGAGATTTTGGACAAGGGTCTTAGAAAGGATGCTGACTATTTATTTCTAAATATAACATCTCGTGGCATTAAAGCTTTTACTTATGTGCGGACATTTAAGGATACTATAGTTAAAGATAAAGAAGGGATAACTTTTAGGAGTCCGTCTACTACTTTTTATTATCCATTTGATAATCCCTACAATGACTTTGCGGTTCTGAAAGAAGGGAAGCAGGTATTAGTAGTTTTGCCAAGGAATGTTAGGATTATAGAAGTAAACTCTAAGTCAAATGATTCTCTTTATAAGCCAATAGATGATCCTGATTTCTTTAAGAGGCAGTATGAATCCCTGATGAGGCAGATTGGGGCGAGAAAAGAGGTTATTACAAAGGATGATAATGTCCCAAGGGGGGATGCTATAATAAAGGCTGCGGAGTATCTGGGCATAAGCATACCAGAAGCAGAGGACCTCTTTGATAAGGTAGCTGAAGAAGGGGTAGTTACTGTATTTGTTGTAAGCCCATATGAATCTCAAATTCTCCGTGAAGTAGTGAACGATATATTTAATGGTACTGGCGAATACTTTAATAAAATAGCCCAGATGGATGCCTTTTATGATATGCTAAAGTTGGCCCAACAGCAGGTTGCTATGATGTCTCCTGATGCTATGCAACAGGCCAATGCTATGCAAATGGTCCCGCCACAGATGATGATGCAGCAACCCAGTCCCCAGGATATGATGGGCATAATAGATGCATATATCCAGAGTCTTGGTGATAACTATAAAGATATTGCTGCAAAGGTTGAAGAGATACAGAAAATGATAATGCTTCTTAGTGATATTAAGGCTAACATAGCCTCGCAGCTTCAGATGGAGGCGAAGCAAACTCCAGTAGAGCAGCAAATAAGGGATGCAGCCTCTATAGGTAAGAGTAGCCTGGATGCAGCATTATCTTATTATATTGGTATGAGTGGAGATCTGGAGGGGAATGTTAATATATATATGCCCATATTGTTAAAAGCAATAGATAGTACAGCCAAAATACTAATAAATATATACAATGATAGTGAAGCTCTCCAGCAGAAACTCGGGCCCGTAAAAGCTCAGGAAGTAGAAGATAAGACAAGGAAAGTGTTTGAGAATTTGGGTAAGTATTATTTGTATCTCAAGACAAATTTATTGTTAGACCAGTACACTAATTTAATAGGTAATGTTAAGTAATGTGGAGAATTAATATGGTTTACGAGAAATTTGCAGCAGGGTTAGAAGAGGGTTTGGAGAAATTTGCTTTTAAATTTTCCCTTAAATCGGTTCTTGATCCTATCTATAGACTTTTTGGAAGAGTTTCCAGCCCTCCTCTACGATATCCGCGATACGAATCCAAATATTATAACCCTCCTCGTGCTTGGCTTACTCCACTCTCACCAGAGCTTAAAAGAAGGGCTGAATTGAATGTGAAAAGGGTTGAAGATTATTTCAATAAAAAATAGTATGGAGAATTAATATGGTTTACGAGAAATTTGCAGCAGGATTAGAAGAGGGTTTGGAGAAAATGGCTGCATCAGGGGATCCATTTATTAGGATGGCGAATAGATTTTTGTCACCTTCTATGAAAGAAAAGATAGTCCGTTTGGGATTATTAAAGCGGCCACGCTATAAAAAACGTTTTTTCTGGAATCCTCTTAAACACGAAGTGAATGAATGGTTATTTGATAAGGAATGGGAGAAAACGTTTGTTAATAGGGCTGCGCCTATTATATCTGACGTAAATAAACTGGAGTGATAATAGTAGTTGTTACTATGAAGAACCCACGAGAAAAAATAGAGACCTTATTAAAGGCAACACCTGAACAGGTTCAGTCTTTGCCAAAGGATCTGGTTGATTTCTATAATTATTACAATGGCAAGGAAATAGATAACGATCTGATTAAAAAAGTAGTTAATATTTATAAGTCCAATTTCCAGCGGAATGTTCTGGAAGCTTTTCTCATGGGTGAGGATGTCGAGAAGATAAGCTCTACACTTAATATTCCAGTTGAAGTAGTAACTAAGTTTAAAGAAATATGTTTTGATACAGATGTATTTGAAAATAAAGTAGAAAAAATGGAGTATATTTCCTATCTAAAGTCCAGGCTTAGCGATGTCCCGCAGGAGGAAGTAGAACTTGAGGCATGGTTTGTTAATTTGAAACTTCTTGCTTTTTCGGGGTGGATTGATTATCTTAACTGGTTGTTTGGGGATTATAGCAAGTTTGCTACAAAGGAAGGGGTTAAAGAGTTAATAATTAAAATATTGTGTGATTCTACGGTTCTAGCAAAAGAAGCTGCTAGAAATGAAGACTTCGAGGATTCAAGAAGATGGGTTAAGCTGGCAGTCTCGTTAATAGAAGAATTTAATAAGCTTAGTGGTGCAGAGGAGGTATCTGAGGCTGAATATAAGACTATAACAGAAAAGATACGAAGAAAGGTAAGTCCAACTGGGCTTATAACAGATGATGAGATAAATAGTATCAAAAATGGTAATATAGATGGATAGGAGAGCGAGATGAGTGCTTTTTTTGAGGACGATTTCGTTTATAAAGTAGAGCAATTATCCGATAGAATATCATCTGAGTTTCTTAAAGATAGTAAGATTAGCCTATCCGAAAAGGTAGCCCAGGAGGCTTATAAGAATAAGTTCAACGATGATCAAACCCAAAGGTTAATAGAATTGACAAACCTGGCGGTATATAGTAAACTATATAACCTAAAGGAAGCCAATGGTGAAGACAATAGGGTGATTGAATTCAAGATAGCTAAAAAGGAAGAAGTTGATAAGATAAAAAAGCAGCTTTTAAAGGATGATGGGGCTTCTAGTGTTAGTGGTGTTCCGATGTCTTTAGAAGAAATAGAAGAAAAGCATCCGGATATTGGAATCATAATTAAAAGAAAGGATACTCACTTCTTTGAGTCTCGGGATGGTGAAAAACCCAAGGGGGTGGGTTTAACTATTATAAAATTAAGGAAACTTTCTGAAGATATAGATATGGAGTATAACCAGAAGCAAGCCAGATATCTTGACTTGATTGATGATTTATCTTCAAGGTTTGCTTCAATGTATTCTTATAATCTAGATAAATTTGCTTCTGAGGTGCTTGGGATATATCAGCGACGGGATGCTGAGCGAGGGGAAGGACCTAGCGAAACCGGTTTCGCATCTTCGGTACTTAACGATATATATGATAATTTAAAAAGAAAACCGGGCAATGTCAAGATAGCGGAGGGTTATATTAACCCGCCCCGAAAAGAGTGGGAATTATTTAAAAAGGCGGTGGATACGGCTGCGGAGATGTTTAAATTAACTAAGGCTAAGTTTATAGTAAAAGAAATGATAAAGAGGCATGGGTCGAGTAACTGAAAAATTTTGGGATGCTGCAAAGCATACCTTGCTAGCTACTACCGAGGGAGCCGAAGCTCTTGTAAAACCGTCTAAGTCTAAGTTAATGAGGGATCTTTCGTGGGAAGTTGTAGAGTATGCTCCTTTTATTGCATTAGGTCTTACTCCACATGCTATTTTGGAAATTTTGCATGAACAAGCCAAAAAAGGCGATAAATCTAAGGTTAAAGATTTCTTAGTTAATACTTTACATAGTGAGAATATATTTGGTAAAGGGTTAGGACTTAAAGAAAAACCAGGATTTCCTAAACGAGGAGATTGTGATATGTCCGGTAAAGATAGAGTTAATAAGTATTGGAAAGAGGCCCAATTGGCCGAAGCTTTACTTGGAGGAATTGGGTCAGGTATAGCCGGTATTGGGTTATCTGAGCTTTACTGGAGGATAAAAGATAAGTTTAGCAGGGTATCTGACAGAGAGGCCGATAAGATAGTGTCAGAATTAATGAAAGAGGATCCTGTGCTATCTTCGGCCAATAAAGATGTATTGATTTCGGCTTATAAGACTTTTGCTCGGCTAGCACCCAATCTAGCGAATGACAAAAATCTTGTAAAGACATTTCTACACTCAGCGGTGGCTACTGGTGGAAACATTGATATAGGTACGGCTAAGGCATTAATAGATGCCAATGCAAGTTGGAGGAAAGGACACGCGCTATGAGCTATGTCAGGTTTTTACCAGAAATACTAGAAGTCTTTAGAGATGACGATACGATAACTATTGAGAAAGCTGCGGAATTTCTCGGTTATGAGTTAATGCAAAAAGAGGCTGAAGAAGAGATAATGTTAGAAGGTATATTGGCATTAGATAAGATACTTAAAAGTATGCAGCAAGGAAGATAATGAATAAAAAGATATTAAACATTATGTCACTGGTTAGCAAGATATCGATGGATAAGATAGCATCAGAAGATAAACGATACAACCATAAAGATATAGAAATAGCTAACCAGGTTATAGAACTTTGCAGGCAAGATAACGACAATTATTATAAAATAGCTTCAGTGGTAGCTGATCTAATACATATTAACAATAATATAGATAAGGAGAGTTTTTTGCGTAAACTGGCTGCTGCTGAAATAGTTTTGAATACAGTTGAGAGTTTGTATAAAAAGGGTGAAATAAATAGTAAGACAGCAGAAGAAGTAAGTGATATTGCCAAACTTCACATTATAGATATAATCAAGAGGGCTATCAGTGTTAAATAAGATAATTGAAATAGGTCCTTTTTTTTACGATACAGATGAGCCATCTGTTAGGATCCTTAATGATGAAGCTCTAAAAACGGCATCAAGTGAGGCCGTTGAATATTTTGAAAAACTGGAAAAGATACCTGGTAAGACCCTCATCCTGGTGCTTGCTATGGGTGCTAGTGAGTACTGGGGATGCAATAGGAGGGGAGACTATTGGCCGGAAAAACCTATTCCGGGATTGGTGGGTCCTGATGAGACTTTATTGGCTAAGTACAAGACTTTCGAGACTAATGCCAAGATATATTTACACCATGTTAACTATGATCCCGCCAAATCTATTGGTGACGTAGTTAAGGCTTTTTATAACTACGATATGCATAGGGTAGAGTTGATACTGGCGGTTGATAACGAAAAAGGGAGGGAACAAGTCGAGGCATTAAAGCAGAATAAG